>TARA_R110000803_G_scaffold60248_5_pt1 | contig 12121 bp, 13 predicted proteins | sample TARA_R110000803 | Tara Oceans TARA_R110000803 (sample SAMEA4397772) | marine metagenome | biome: Polar Biome; feature: [SRF] surface water layer (ENVO:00010504); material: water (ENVO:00002006), including particulate matter (ENVO:01000060) such as... | depth 5 m | reverse complement strand
TCAGCAAATCCTGTTATCTTTGATTTAAGAGATTTCCAACATTATCAGTCCGGCTCAACTAATTCTCCTTGGAGAGCCGCAAATAGCGCATCCATTCCTCCGTGGTTGGCGGGTATTTCTTGGAACAGTGATGGTAGTAAATTATACGCAATTACTCTTTGGGGTACGACTAAACAATCCACTGTAACTGGTACTGTTAATCCTGCCAATGTCACAGGAGAAGGCGGCTCAAGAACAAACACTATGCCTATTATTGAGTTCTCGGTTCAGTGAATATAGGCCAAACCAAAAAATAGTAATAAAAATAATTACGATTGTCCTATTTATTGGCTACTTCTTAATTGCTGTATCTTGCCAGTAATGCCCGCATTGCCTACATTGTAGTAGTAGGAAACGCTCACGCTCATCATCGAGATAACGAGCCGATACCCGTCGTGCTATGTGCCAATGAGCACACGACCTACACTTTACTTTCAGTTTTTCTAACAATCGCCCCATCGAAACATTCCTCACAAAAATCGCCATCAACCAAGGCTGTGCATGGTTCGTCACAGAAAGAGCAAATGTAAGTCGTCATTGGGCGGGCCTTCTTGCTATAATGTCGTCAATGCGTAGGATGGAGTTGGTGACCTCACTGGCACTCAACACCGCTTGACGGACCAGTTCAGTAGGTTCAAACACACCGAGTTCCGCCATATTACACACACCACCGTTGTGTACATCGGGGCCAACCTCACGGTTGCCCTGTAAGATTTCGTGGCGAATGGCGAGAACTGTGTCAAGTGGGTCATGCCCAGCGTTCTCGGCAATGGTAGCAGGAATGCACTCTAAGGCATCAGCAAAGGCTTCAATCGCCATCTGTGCCCTACCACCTATTTGTGCGGCGTGTTGGCGTAGGTGGGATGACATACGAGCGTATGCGTTTCCACCACCAACAACAAAGTTGCCGTTCTTTAACACTAATGATACGACACCAAGTGCGTCATCAAATCCACGCTCAACTTCTTCAAGGGTGTGCGTAGTAGCACCCCTTAGCACGAGTGTTGCTTCATCACTCTTGACACTGCCTTGAGCGAAGAGATACCACACATCATTGTGCCGTTGTCGTTCAACCGTACATTTGGTAGCAGTATCGACTTCCTCGGCTGTTTGGTACACTGTAGCCCCTGTGACCTTGCTCAAAGAGCGTAGTGTTGACTCCGGTGTTCTGCGAGCAACCATGATGTTGTGCTTCTTGAGGTGAGCGCAAACATGGTCATTGACCGCATCACGGACAAAGACAACGCCACCCTTTGGCATTGCTTTCACAAGCAATTTAGCCGTTGAGATGAGGTTTGCCTTACCCGATGATTTGTATGATTGGAATGACTGTGCATCAAGTTGAACCTGTACATTATCTTCACTCTTCTCATTCTCAAGGCCGGTGTTCAATAGAACGATATTGAAGTAGGCATCATCGCCTTCAAGCACATAGTCCTTGTTCACGATAGACCCTTCATACAAGTACGAGTCATCGAGTGAGCCACCGGGGAAGGAAACAACCTTCACGCTTTCAGCATCGCCAGCCTTCTCAACAGCGGCCACGCAAAGTTCTGCGACGGCATCGAGTGAGTTTTCAAGTGCTTTACCAGTGATAGCAGTTTTAGCAACTGATACCAATACCTCACGCTTATCACTTGTAAGTGATATATGAGAACGAAGGTATTCGATAGCCATTTGAGATGCCTCGTGGTAACCCCGACAAATAACATTGGGGTGCAATCCCTTCTCAAACAACATTTCACTGTTACCGAGCAATTGCCCTGCGAGTATGACTGTACTTGTAGTACCGTCATAGCATAGGTTCTCTTGTGTCTTCGCTACTTCAACAATCATCTTACCACCGGGGTGTGATACATCAAGTTCACGCAAGATAGTAGCACCATCGTTTGTCACGATAACACCACCCCCACCGTCAACCATCAGTTTGTCCATACCCATAGGTCCGAGAGTGGATTTGACGGTATCTGCTACCGTCTTTGCCGCTCGGATGTTATGTATCTGCGCTTTGCTCTTCGTGCTCTCAATTTCAGTCATATAATTTCACCATTTTACTTCTATTTTTACTACTTCACCTGTGTCTAATTTTCTTGATTTGATATAGCCTTCACTCTTTCCAAATTGATATAGGTCGAATGTAAGTTGGGCATCGCTAAGGCAGTATTTGGCTACCTCGTCGAATTTACCCGCTCTCCATGCTAAAGGCGCATCCTCACTGTTCATTAACTTATTGTCCTCTAAAGTGGTCTTTGTTAGCATACCGAGAGTTGTTGATACCTTACCAACGGCTGTTGCCGCCTTCTGTACCAAGTGCTTTGTGTCAATGACAGCATCGGCCTTGCCGAGTATGTCACCGGCTGTCCAGCAATCGAGTGCATCACGAAGTACAGGCAAATCAAATCCTTTGATGTTATGACCGATGACAACGCCACCGCCAGCCACATGCTTTGCTAAGTCCTCACCGAGGGTGCGGGGATGAAGTTCTTTCACTGTAGCATCAATGTCAAGCGATTTGTTACAATACACCGTACCATCGTTGCCATTCCATGTAGCGACCACTGTAGGCTCAAAGGAGGCGGTCTTATCCCATCCTCCGATTTCCCACGAGTAGTTGCCTGTTTCAATATCCAATGCCATTATGTCACTCATTTCTTCGCCGCCTTATGTTGGTAGTAAATCCGCTTGCCTTGCTTGCGGCTGTTAAACATCTTGGAAGCATAATCTTTGAAATGTCTTTCTGCTGTACTCTTCGATACTCCGGTGTTATCAATGTATTTCGTGAGTACCGATTGCTTTCTGCGCCACTCACCACTGTGCCCTTGAATTTCATAACCTGCACAGTCGTTGTACGCTTTGAGTATCTGCTCAAGCAATTTGCCCTCTTTGGCCTTGTTTCCGTTCACTTCAACGGAGTCTTCAAGCCATGAGATGAGGTTTAAGAATAGGTCGTGTAAAATCTCGTGTGCCATGTCAACATGTTCTTCTTTGATTTCCCATGACTTATCCAGTAGGGCCATGTGAAGGGAAATGATACCGAGGTAGTTCTCAATACCCGGTGTGAAGGATGCTACGATTTCCGACATAGCAGGGTTCATTTTAACGAGTTCTTTGTAAATGTCATCGGATGCTTGATACAACGCAGTGGTGTAATTTAAACCGGGTTTGAACATGTCCCACATGTGGTGTTGGACCAATGCTTCTCGGTCTTCATTCTTCATCTCATCCCAAACCGACCACGGTATTTCTGTAAAGTCCCTTAATCGGTTCTGTAATCGCTTTTGTGTTTCATCGAAGTAATCACAAACATCGTCTTTAGTCAAATCACTTTCTTCGGGTCTTTGCCAAAAAGTTCCAAGACGAGTGGTGCTTACCTCTTTTCGCATACCCATGTCCCAATGCGCCCAGTACAGCAGTACACGCTGAAAGATACCTTTTGTCAACACATAGTCCTTAACACCCTTCGGTGGGTATGTGGTAATCCAAAGCGATACTGCGGATTCACTCTCAATCTTATTTCCCTTCATGTGCTTTACCAGTATATTGCTATTGCTACCAACGGCATTGCAAGCCGTCTGTAGGTACAGTACGGTTTCTTGGCTATGTTTATTTGGAGTGAGTAGGATAGAGCCTTCATCGAAGTTAATCGCTTTACGCCCCGATAATAGGCCCGGAATAGTTTCATATTCCCCTGTTGGTTTATGGTTATCATCAAGCACTGCGTTGGTTGAACCAATCAAACCTGCATCTGTACCGGATGCAAATGAATCATACGGGACTTTTATTCTTTCCATAATTTCACTGATAAAGTTCCAAGCGATTGACTTACCAGTACGGGAAGGTTGAATCCAAAATACATGTACACGAGGGTCAAGATGAGAGTCACCGGTAGGAATACGAACATAAGGTAGGGCAACTTGCCCTTGAATGAAAAAGAAAGAAAGAAGGCCCGGTATCTCATTCATCATAGAAGTTTGCGAAAAGTGATGTAAATACCCCTCAAGAATGGGGAACTTCTGTACGGCTTTGTAATTTGAAGTTTGCGACATTGTATCATCTCTTTTTTCTTTTGTTCTTTATATATTATCGTCGAACTTTTCGTTCTTGCTTCACTGGTTCTTCACTCGTTAGTATCTTGATAAGTAGTTTCCTTCTCACTTCACCTAAACCTTTGATTTGCTTGAGTGATTCGGGGAAACACATTTCTTCGATGCTACCGCATGTTTCGAGTAAGCGTTCGGCCACTTCACGCCCTACACCCGGTACTGTCATTATCATGTCCAGTCGTAGGTCATTGCTCGCTACCCTTCGTATGCTTTGTGCGCCATGCTTACTTGCTGGCTTGTGCAACTTGTCGTGTAGTTTCACAATGAATTGAGATGCGCTACTTACATCGGGTGTAAAGAATACTTGGCATTCAAAGTCGCTCATAATGCGGGCGATAGTACCTGTCATCTCACTTTGCACTTGTGAATAACTTACTTGCTTACCGTTGCGTTTTGCCATCGTGATGTACTTCTCGATGGAACCGTGTATGACAAGGAAGAAACGCTCAAAGTTTGCATCCATGTTATCGAGTTGCCGCCATAGGTGACCGGAGTGGGATGATTGGAATAGGTCGGGAATACTTTTAGCCTCAACTAACGCACCACCGAGCAGGTAATCTCCCACAACGAGGGTTTGTCTCACAACATTAAGCCCTGCCTTCCTCGCTTTCCGCTCAACCGCTTCACACAGTGAGCCACGCTCATTACTGTCGATTACCAAATCCGGCTTCATTTGATTTCACCCTTTCTGTGATAACCACACATATCGCTCTTGTAACCCTTCCAATGACCACACCTATTACCATTCGCATTTGTTTGTATGCATCTGTATTTATTAGGGGCTTCTTGTTTTCTGCATGAATGACAAATGAATTTGTAGTCAGCAGGTTTGTCATTCATCTTCTTGCTACTTGACGGTCTTGCTTTGCAAAATAAACATCTTAACCAGTGCATAAATTATCCCTCCAAATCGCCGGTTCCATCGTAGTATTTGCACTTACCTATGCAATATCCTTCTTGGAACAATGTGGCGCAAGTAGCATGTGGATAACCCGACATGACGATACTGCGAACCTGTTCTTCGGTCTTTTCTTTTCGGTAGTCCACCCAACCTTGACCGGAAATGATTCTTGAAATCATACCTACATGCTCTTCCTTTTCCTTCTCGGCTATGCGCCAAGCGGGGAAAAACATACGAAGGCGGTCAGCCAAGTAGGAGGCAAGGTGAAACCTCGCCCTGTGAGTAGGATTGCCGCCACCCATAGCGGCTTGTGAAAGACATGGAAGCATGTGAATATCATCAAGTGATACTGTGGGTATATCCACGGTTTTTATTTTAGTCATGTTAGCGAAGCCACTCTCCACTATCTTCAATTTGATGGGGACGCTACCTAACTGTATGTACCCCTTATGTGATTCTTGACCTATATCCATCAAGTCATCATAAGATGCACTCATTAGAAGGTCACTACTTAACGGTACACCCCACACCTCTCGCTTGGCGTTATAGGAGTTGGGTATGCGAATCATACCACTCGTATCAAATGCCACCGCAGGGTCATTACACCGTAGCCCACCAAGTTTGTTCTCCCACTTATTAATGAGCAATCTGCCGGAGTGTTTTATGCGTGAAAGTTCATTTCCATTTTTAGGCTCAAGTGTTTCACTCAAGGAAATCCATACATGATAACCCCCTCCGCTAAACCAAATGTAGTGTAGCGTATCTGTTTCACTTAAATAACTGTGAAGTTTCCTAACTTCCGCTTGTGGAACCTCAAAGGGAACATCTTTGCCCCTACTCTTGAAGTCCTTACAATCAAAGTCCAACACGAAGTGATGTATCTTTGGTGTGTTATAGTCAACCCTGTGATGCTTAGGTGCTTGTGTTTCATTGAATCCATAAGCAGTGAAATAAACATTACCACTCCCACTCTTACCAGCCCAATACTGCTCAAGTTCAGTTGAACTATGAACAATACGCCGCCATCCCCGCTCACCGTTGCTCGGCAATTCGAGCACTTCACGGGGGTAATCAATAGGTACGAAGGGCACTCTATCACCGACTTTCATGTAGGAAAATTTCGAGGTCTTTCAAAAGTTCATCAATCAAATTGTTCACTTCTTTCACCCGTAGTTGTGAGGGGTGAACCGTGTAAATGACTAACAAGGGGTGCTGTTTCGTTGCTTCCCCGCCTAAGTCCATGAACTCGCTTAGTTTTGTTTGTCGTATCACTTGGCGAGTGAACATCTTACGGTTGGGTAAACGCCCACCACTCGTTTTGTTTACTTTCACCTCAATGTTAAATGCACCAGTATTGTCATTTAACATGCGCTCCAAAATCATCATTGCTTCCATCATTTTTCATCTTCTCCATTTTTTTCCAATTTGTCCAAGAACTTATTCGCACCGGAACTTTCCAGCCATTCTAAATCATCAGCCGGATTCCAATACTCGCAGTGTTCTTGAAAACTGCACCACCCACATTTGAACTCGTTATTACCGGGGTCGGGTGGAAACTCCATGTTTAAGTGTGCTTCAAGTAGGCGCACCAAACCTTTCTCGATACTCTTGGAGGCGTGTCTGCCCCCCTTCTTTGAATCTTCATAGAACATAGTAGGCCCATCGCCACCGTTGATACCACCACCGGGGAACTCCCATCCCCAGTAGGTGATAGGAAGGAACTCGTAGTGTGGGCTATGCTCAAGCATCATCTTGTAAAATTGCATCTCTTTACGCATGGCCGTGGGTTTGTTCTTGTTGTACTTCCCGGTCTTCAATTCCATAAGAGCGAAGCCATCGTCGTCAGCAAACAGCCCGTCAATGAAACCGTTCATGTGAATAGGAATGTGAACACCATCAACTTCAACGAAGCGTGTGGCCTGTATGTTTGCTTCAATAGCGACGGGTCGCCATTGCTCGCCTTTGGTGATAACCAAGCGATTGAACTGCCATTTCACCCATTGCGCTATTTGCTCATCTTCACCGAACTCATACGGTTCGGGAGGGGATGGTATAGCACTGTTGAACAACTTTTCAGCCTCAAGTAAATCACCTTCATCAATTAACTTTAACACTGATTTTTCTTGTTCATCGGTATAGTTGGCCCAAAACCACTCCATCATGTCGTGGACATTCAGCCCCCGTGTATGATGGTCAACTGTTTCTCCACGCAAGCCCTTGAACTTCTCAAGGTAGTATTGCTGTGGACACCAACCAAATGTACCATAACTTGACTTGGTAACTCGGAGTATAGTAGTGTCATCCTCATTCGGATTCCAAGCGTAGGTACTACTCTTGTACGAGTCAGCCTCCAATGTGTTACCAGTAGCCTCAAGGTAATCATCAATGCGTGGGCGACTATCATCACCAGTAGGATTCCATCTCATTCTTTCACCTCCATCTCAATCAACTTCTGCAAGTAAACAGCCAAGTCCATCGCCTCTTCCTGTGCGTGGATGAGCCATTCAAGGCGGGAGAGTGGTGCGGTTTCCATAGTGACCCCGTACTTGTTCTTGCCTACTTCTGCTCGCTGTGCAATCTTCTTGCATACTTCATCTTCGATTCTGCTCATTCTTCTTCACCCGTAATTTCTTTAATGATTCGTTCTGCTTCACATAATTTACAGTGGTGTTTGCCTTCAAATTCGGGCTTATGTTTCATTGGTTTTACGCACTTCATCTTCTTCACCATTCCCTCAATACTCGCTTCGCAGTGAGTCGTTCTAAATCCCATTCAAGTGTTTCGTACACTGTCTTGAGTTTCTTTGTCACCATCTTTTCAACACATGTTGACCAATCAATTTCATACTCATCTAACTCCGATGCATCATCATAGGCAATCACATTACACTGTGGTTGACCTTCGGGTACACCATTGATGAACACCCACTTGATGCTGTCACCTTTGTTAAATTCAGTGTCATTGTACTTGTTTGAGTATCTCGCCGCCTTAGCAGTGTTAGGTACTACCTTGTCGTACTCATCGAGTTCCTTTGAGATACGACCGTAGGCGGTCACATCATCCAATGCACCACCACCATAAACAGCCTTGACCATAGGGCGTACAGCGTCGAATACATCTGTTTCATTAGCACCACTGCAAATGAGATTGAATGTTTCCTTCTGCACACGCTTGGTGAATGGGGTTGCGCTTGACGCTTTCATAGCGAAGCCCGTCACCTTCATGCTACCTGCTTCTTCAACAGGCCATGACTTCACACCAAAGTTCCTGTTCTTGATGCCAGCAGTAAACCAGTATGGGAAGAATGCCTCCAACTCCACATCGAGGTGCTTTAGCCCCATTTCATCTTGAGCAATGTTGGTGAGTTTCTGTGCCACCGCTTCGGCTTCATCGAATGGAACTTGAATGTAGCATGAGTCAGTGTGTCCAGCAAGACCACGGTAGCCCATTTGCTCACTCTTATCCACCAGCATACTGATAGACTCACGACCGAGGTAAGTAATGCACTGTGCGATAGCATAACTGCTCCACTGTCCACCAACCTTCTTACTCCCCGTCATGCCATAGATGGCGTTGACAGCGACCTTGACGGCCATTTGAAGCATGTTGAAGCCCAGTTTGGTATCGGGGTCATCAGCCTCACGCATGAGGCGTTTGTACTCCTTACGGAGAGCGAGCATTTGTTTAACAACGAAAGGAAGTATGCCTTCTTCATCTTGCTTCCAGTGGAAAGTACCACCGGTTCCGGGGATAAAGTTACCAACTGCGTCAGCCTTTGGTGGTACTTTCAGTGTGAGAATACCTTCACCCGGTTCGTCAACCAATGTAGTCCAACATAGGTTGGCGGAGAGTATGATGTTAGGATATAGGGATGCGAAATCGACCAGTGCAACATTCTCATGTCGGCCGGGTACGGGTGGCATCACCCATGCCGCCTGTAGTTCGGGGCGGTCTTGGAGGTATGATGAGGGTGCTTTGAGGTCAGTGCGCCGACCAATCAACCCTCGGAAGTATCGAGTGACCTTGTGTGTACTACCGAACGATACACCAGCCAACTGTTGCATAGCAATGTGATAAGAGATGCAATTCAACTTCTCATCACAGTCACGCAACAGCGTAGTATCGACCAAACAGTAGTCAACGAAATCATCGTAGTAGTCCTTCCATCCATTGAAGACTGTCATGCCTTTTATGTCGTTGGTTAGTTTACCACTGAAACCAAGTTCAGTAGCGAACCAATCCAACTTACGGGACTGTGCTTGACCCTTACCGGACTTCTGCCATATACCCTCAAAGCCGCTACCATCGGTCCACTGCGCCGCAGTGTCAAAGATGAGTCGGCCCTTGATGGGTTGTGCCGTAGTGCGGTATGCGCCCGTCTTCTTGCTGGGTGCAATCACCCTACGGACAGGTGATAAGCGGTCCCGCTCAACACCCAGTTGCTCGTACAAATGAGGTAAGTCAGCCCAAGCAATAGCGTGAGCCACCAGCATGTCGGGGTTGCATTCCTCAAGGTATGTCAAGAAGCCGTCATGCATCTCATCCATGTTAGCGTAGGTACGCAACTCGTAGCCTTCGTAGCGGTCAATCCATTCGGTCTTCCGTACTGTGTCACGAATAGATTCCTCACTCCAAGCGAACACCACGGGGTGGTCACTGAATGTATCGGACACAGCCATGACAGTAGTGAACTTCTCTTCTGTGTCCCACTCAAGGTCGAAGTACCATATCCGAGGTTTGAACTCCGGTAGTTTGTCGGGGTAATTTGTGAGCAACACTTGGTCAAGGTAGTTGAGGTCAGCCTCGTATGTCCACTTACCACACTTCTCTTTGACTTCCCACAATTTATTCGGGTGGCGTACTGTCACCTTCATCAGTGGTTTGCCATCAAGACCTACTGCTGTAATGTCCTTGTGTACCGTAGCCCTGTGCGCCCTAAGTCGGTTCATCACATACTGTGGTGATGATTGCGCCACCCAAAAGAACGGTTCAACATAGTCATCATCGCCCTTCATGATGTATCGCTCATGTAGTACCCCATCAGCCCCACGGGTGCGCTCATAGAGAACAGGTGGGTCGTATGGGTCATCGGTGAACCAATCAATAATCATCAGTCTTCACCTACATTTACTACAACCAGCAATGTTGCTGTCTGTTCAAAGATGACACGAGTGTTGTTACCCATGTGCATACGAGTGACCCCATCATCAAGGTAGTTCAGCGAAGCAGGTAGGCTGTCCGTGAACATCGACTGTATGGTGGTAGCAGGGCCATCTGTATCAGTGACCGAGAGTGTAGTGAACAGGCGACCAGTGGATGCCTTTCCACCGACTATACCCATCTCTTCCTCACCGCAGTGAATACGCAACTTGAAGTCTGTATCTTTGCCGAGTAGTCCACGCATGTTTGCGAATGAAAGTAAGTCCTTTGTCATCATCGTAACATGTGTGTTAAGTCGGTCTGTACCAAACTCACTCCACCCTGCTTCCTGTGATGCTGTCAACAAACCTCGGATGTACACACACTTACTTGCCGACTCAATATCATCAGTGCTTGGTAGTTGCAACTTGTTCCCACCTGCATCTATGTGTAATGGTTTATGTGTATCGAGTTGTCTAAGTGTGATATTATCTTCCTTGGTAGCCTTGATGAACTTGATTGCTTTCTCAAGGTCAGCAATGTGTAGTACACCATCTTCTGCAAACGGTGTAGGTGATAAGAAATACTTTCGCAGGTAAAAGGATGCATAGGCAACCTCAACGATAAGTCGAGTACCCGACGCTTCCATACGCAAGTCCGGTAGTCCCTTCGTAAATGGCGAAAGGAACGACAGGAAATCGCTTTTATTTACTGTAATTTTTGTCATAATATCACCTCATAGTGTGGTAGGAAAAGTGGTTGGAGGGAAAAAACGCACCCCCGTTGAACAGTCGAAACTACCCACCTTTTACTGTACAAACCTACCTCACTTGGAGTCTCATAGTGTACCGTCGTACAAGTCCGGTAGCCCATTCCATGTGTAATCGCCATCGGGTCGTGTCACGAAGACAATCCGAGATTGATTCACAAGATTTGGATTGGTCTTGCACTTGGTATATGATGCTGTAAAGACTGTCTTTTCTAATTCACTTTCATCGTTGTGTTCTTGTGATTCCTGCATGTGAATAATGGTCGGCAAGTAGCCATTCATCTTCTTCTCCCATGCTGGCTTCCACTCATCAACCGGCCCACTCTTGTAAGAGAAGTTGGCGATTGTCATGTGGGTTTCCCAAAAGACACGAACACCAAGCCGAACAAGGTCACGACTCAATCGAGTGAGTTGGTGGAAGCGAGCGTTACGCATACCCCACGCTGTCTGTGACTTGATTTTCTCCATGCCACTACCGCTGTAGTCTGCTGATTGAATAGCGTCTTTCGCCATACCCAAGTCAACGATACGCATGTTGTGGTTGCATATCTCAAGCCATGAATCAATACCACTCAACAAACAACCCCAAACCGGATTACCGGCTTCGGCTTCACTGATGAGGTATCGCATGATTTTCATGATACGCTCGTGTGTATCGGGGTAATTGTGTGCTGTACGGTCATGCCCCATCACCCACGGATTCCATGAGCGAATGTTTTCATTCTTGTAAATAGCCGAGTTAAGCATACCGCCACCACCGTCAAAGTCAACTACATGAAGTGTTGAGTCTTCGGGCTTTGCCTCATCTTTCTCAAATGCATCGAGGACGATAGCCGACTTACATGTGCCGTCATGTCCCATGATACCGATGAACTGATGTGTCTTCATGATGTGAGTGCGGGCCGCATCTTCGGCTCGCATTTCAGCGAAGGGGTCGCCCGTGAAAGGCTTAGGAGCCTCCACCGACTCAACTACTACAGCCTTAATCTTTTTCTGCGCTTCTGCGGTCTGTCCAAATCCTGCCATAATTATTCCTCCTGTTTTCCTTTCACTATCCAAGCGTATGCGCCCCATACAGGATTAGCACCTGTTACACACCAACCAAAGTAAGCCTTATCGTTTTCAGCCGTGTATGTTTTTTGTTCTTCATCACTCCAACGATACAAACAA
>TARA_R110000803_G_scaffold107958_5_pt1 | contig 12122 bp, 14 predicted proteins | sample TARA_R110000803 | Tara Oceans TARA_R110000803 (sample SAMEA4397772) | marine metagenome | biome: Polar Biome; feature: [SRF] surface water layer (ENVO:00010504); material: water (ENVO:00002006), including particulate matter (ENVO:01000060) such as... | depth 5 m | reverse complement strand
AAGGAGAAGGTCAAGGAGAAGGTCAAGGAGAAGGAACTCCATCTGACGGAGAAGGCGAAGGCGAAGGCGATTGCCTTGTATTGGTCGAAGGAGATTCCGACGACATTGCACCTGCTGGAAACAACGAAACCGGAGAATCTGGTGGCAAAGGAAAAGTCGCTGGAGACTTTGAAGACCTCTTCTCGGAACTTGAACAATGTATTGAAGACGAGCATTTGGAATCACTCAAAATGGAAAAGGCTGACGAGAAAATGGCAACCGATTCGATTGAACACATTGAAGGAAAAGAGTTCGGCGACGATGAAGGCAAGGTTGAAGTCAGTCATACAACCCGAGAACTTCTTGACCACTATCCAGAATCAATTGAGGAATATGCTTCTCAATACAAATCACAAATCAAGACTCATAACATGGAAATCACCACACTCGTCAATGAGATGAAGAGACTTCTCAAAGACCCTCAAGGAAAGTTCCAAAGAGCCGTCAAGAAAGGAAAAGTGGATGCTCGTCGTCTTGCATATTCTGGTGGCTCCGACCGAGTGTTCAAGAAGCGCAATGAAGAAAATGTCGCTAAGGTGAACGCATTGGTCTTGATTGATGCGAGTGGCTCAATGGGTGGAGAACGCTCACGCCGAGCATCAGAAGCGGCGGTTGTCCTTGCAGAATCCATGAACAAATTGAAGTGGAATTGCGAGATAGTCGATTTCAATTCTGGCCACCGAGATACCGCTATACGAGTTCGTAAAGCAATGAAAGCCCCTCTCAACCAATTGACCAAAGCCGCCATCGCTATGCCCTTCGTTGGGTCATGCAACGGCGATGGATATGCGGTGTCTTGGGCTTTAGACCGACTTCAACAATTTGAGGGTCATAAAATGCTCTTCGTCATCTCCGATGGCCAACCGGCGGGTCCTTCTCCGTCGAACATGGATGAAGACGAACATCTGATTCATGTGGTCGCAAACGCTCCAAAGAACATTGGACTTTTCAGCATCGGAATTGATGGAATGGACACCTCAAAATACTATCCTCACTCCGCCAAGTGCAATGCAAGTGGACTCGCAAAAGCCGTAGTTCCTGTTCTCCGAACCATGGTTCGCAACATCAAGCGTGGTGCTTGAAATGACAATTCATTGGGAGAGGGTCGTCAAGCGCGGAACGGGTGGGTTGCGTGTTGATTTGAATAACGGAACCCAAGCAATCAGAAGGCTTGTTCGCCGACCCGCGTTCATTGCGTTGGCTGATTCAACGGCTCTTGCGATTGGCGAGGACACTTTGCCCGCCAATGGGTCTTCAACACATGACTACGAGCCACACCTGCTCGGATTCCAAAAGCAATCGAAAGAACACTTTTCAAAAGGTGGAGAGAATGCTCAAAAAGAAATGGTGTTGCCCGAGGAACTCTTGTGGGAGATTGAAACAAAAGACGAGGTTCACCTCATGTATATTGGCCATGATATGTGGCTGATTGATGCCTTCACGACCGCTGCAATGCTCAACAACGAGAGCAATGAAGGCGAGGATGCCGAGGTTGGAGTTCCTCTTCTAATCTCAACCAATCCTGCATGGATTGAAGAGCATGGAAAGGCATTCAAGTATGGTCAGACAATCTCGTATCGCGCAATGCCAAGTTCGGACCCACCGTCGTTGAGCCTCCTGATTGCGAAGTTCTCAATGATGGGTTCGATTGGTGATATTATTCACCGAAGCGGAGCAGGTATGGCATCCCAAGTCAATATGTCATTCGATACCATGCAAATGTATTCCGTCGGCGACCGAGAGTTCCCCAATTACCTAATCCTCTCCGCATACTACATTCAAAACACCCTCATCAAGAATCAACCGTTCTATTCAGACGAAGACAAAGAAGACCTCAAGGAGTTATTCATTCCGACATTCAAGGACAAGCGAGGGGTGCTGAAAATTGACAAGAGCCGAGGCTCTCCCCCATATTTTCATGATGAGATTCGTTGCCAAGTGTGCAATGGTCGAGTCCTCCTGATGTTCCCGATTGGCAACAAAATGATTGAGGCAAAATGCCCTCACTCTTTGAACTCATTCAAAAAGAAAAACCAACATAAAATCCACTTTCCACACCTCATCCGAAGCCTTGATATGCTCGGCGATAGTGTGGAGAATACCCCGAAGGAGATGAAATGAATGGCCAAGAAAATACCCGCTTCACTGAAGCGAAGCATAGCAAGAACACTCGTCAAATCAGACACCGATTTGACGGCATCACAAATAAGCGAGCGGGTCAATAGCGACCCAAATCTCCCCGAGAATTATCGCAAGACTCCAAAACAAATGGCATTTGTTCTCAATCAAATTGCTCGCGATGTTGAAGGAATCAAGTCAGTCGTAGTCTCAAAGAATGGTGTCAGTCATCATGGCAACGAGAGATTCAGAAAAGCATACCGAGCAACATACGAAACACTTGCAGAAGCCGAAGCCGATATTGGTGTTCTCCAGAAGCCCAAGAAACGCCTTCAAGCGATAACGGTGAACATTCCCGCCGATTGCGTGGAATACATCAAAGCATGGCGAGCAAAGGGCGTGAGCGCGGGTCGAGCGGTTGAGAATCTCATCCGAGCAGACATTGACGCGAATGGTTTGCCTCCGAGCGATTGACCAAGTTCCTGATTAGCCCTCTCTCAGTCGATTGTCGTTTTGAGATGATATTGAGTTCAATATGAGCGCAAGCAATTTGTCACATCTCAAAATGACTGAGCAGACAAAATAGTGTCAATTTTGACAGAATAATTTAGTCAGGATAATCGCCCGTTGCCGATACTCGGTGGGCTGACGGCTTATCAATGTTTCGGGGTCGCAATGGTTTCCAAAGCATTGATATAGTATTGGTTGCTGGTTAAAATTGTCGGGGAACAGCGACAATAATCACAAACGAGCCGGCGAAAGAATGTAGCCGAGTGGAATGCGTGAACTGACCAATTCTATTCCCACCATCCACGCTTCTTCGCTCTTTCATAAGGGTGGGGTGGCGATGGTTGAAGCATGACCAAGTTCAGGATAATAGTGGATATGGGCGATGCTGGAGTCAGCACCGTCGAATCGAATGGAAACATCAGCCTCGCATTGAAAGCCGCATATGCGGAGTGTAAAGCAAAGAAGCAAAACCCAATCTCAATCAATGTGGTGCAAATCGCCCAAGAGCCAGAATCGGGAAAATGGAAAGCCTCCATTCCATCTCGCTCTTGAGCCTGACGGGTGGAGGCACTACGGGTCGGCTTCATGCCATCAACGGTTTTCCTTCTCCAACGACCCTATGCGGTCGCAACACCAACAACGCAACCATCCATGATGGTGAATGGGTTGATGAGATTCTCAATGGCGACATGAGCAAAGCAACAAGTGTATGCGCTCGTTGCCGAGCCGCTCTCTCCAAGATTGCATCTCCTTGAATAACCACTTCGGGAGATGACTACATTATGAGCAAAGTAAATTGGCGAGTCGCTGGTGAAAGAGGCATGGAACTCCATGGGTTTTTTGAAGACGATTCAAAGCCTTCAATTGTTATCAGAACCTCATCACTTTCATGGGATTTTGAGTTCGACGGATTGGATGGTTCTGGCCGAGTTCGGGTCGGAGCAGGATGCGAATATAATCCTCTCCAAATGGTCGAAGCAATGTGGAGCGTGATGCTGAATCACGACGATGTTGAAATGGTTTTGCCACCCGATGAGGATGCAAAAGGCGAACCATCAATCGAATGGAAATCACTCATGGAGGAATGGGAATGATTGCTTGGGTGAATAGAACCGAAGAAGACAATGTTGTTCTATTGCTCTTCAAGAATACTCGCAAAGGACTCAAGCCTCACGCAACAATGACCGAGGTTGGCGACGAATGGTCAATCCAAATCGGCGACAAACCACCCGTCGTTATTTCAGGTTCTGGATGCCCCGACCCAATCGAGTTCTTGATGACTCTCTCATCTCCGAGGAACACCCATGAGCAAGACGAACTCCCGCTGATGTCATTCAATAATGGCAAAGAGAAGTGGGAGGTTTGGGAGGTTCTTTGAATGTCCCGAGAATCCGATTTACGAGATTGGCTCGCCGCCAATTATCCTGATGTTGTAGTTCGCAAGAATATGACATATCGGGAATTGATGCGAATTGTTCAGCAACAATCGGGTGGATTACCTTCAGCGGCTGGAATCGTATCGGACTCAATAAAGGACCCGAGGATATTCGCGAACGCAAACAATCCAACAACATCAACGACAACCTCGGTCGCCGCCGCCGACATTTCGATTGGAACAATTTCAACACTCGCCGCTGGCTCAAATGCCTCCGCCGCAATTAGTGATGGAATCCTCAATTTGGGAATCCCTCAAGGTTCTCAAGGTGCAACAGGAGCCGCTGGTTCTGCTGGAGCGCAAGGAAACCAAGGGCTTCAAGGAGATGCGGGCATTGACGGTTCGGATGGTTCAAATGGAGCCGCTGGAGCGCAAGGAATTGCTGGCAATAATGGAGCAGACGGAGCGGATGGTTCGGATGGCGCGCAAGGAATCCAAGGCATTCAGGGAACTCAAGGGGTTGCTGGCTCGGATGGCTCGGATGGTGCGACCGGAGCAGTCGGAGCGCAAGGCATTCAAGGGGTTGCTGGAACTGATGGAACTGATGGAACCAATGGTTCTGATGGAGCAACGGGTTCGACGGGTCCGACGGGTCCTCAAGGTATTCAAGGAGTCGCTGGAAACAATGGAGCCGATGGTGCTGATGGTGCAACCGGTTCTGCTGGAGCGGCTGGCCCCGCTGGTTCTCAAGGAATCCAAGGAGTCGCTGGAACTGATGGTTCAGACGGCGCGGCTGGCGCGGCTGGAGCGACCGGTTCTGCTGGTGCTGCTGGCTCAAATGGAGCGGATGGTGCTGATGGAGCGGATGGTTCTCAAGGGATTCAAGGGATTCAAGGAGCAACCGGAGCCGCTGGCTCAACGGGTTCAACGGGTTCAACGGGAGCGGCTGGTGCTGATGCCGATACTTATGTGACTCATGGAACTCAACATAACGATTTAGCCGCTACATGGTGGACTATTGCCATAGTCAAGGGGCGAGATATTGGAGCAAATCAAAGAGCGATGGCTCAATTCTATGTTCGCGATACTGATTCAGGCCGACACCGAGCCGCTCGTATTGAAGTCGGTCATCACTACGGTCGCGATGGTGGAAACCAAATCAACCTTCTATCGGTTTCTGGATATGGTGGCGGAGTTCCGTTCACTCAATTCCGATTGAAAGAAGGAAACACATATGATGGATGCGCTCTTCAAATGTGGGTTGTAAATCCCACCAATCGAATTGATATTCACATGATGTTCAATTTTCAAACCGGCAACGGATGGACTTTGTTGAATGCGTTCTTAGACGACGGAGATGTTGGTGGCCACGATGCTCTTCTGGGTTTTCGGCCAACGGGACTCCCTTCACCAAATCAAGGTGGAGATTATATTGATTGGACCCAATCAATGACTCAAAAGGTTCTGCTCGATTTGGAGGAATTGACTCTCCCGACGGGTGGAGGTGGAATTGCGACAACGGGTTCAATGGTCGCTCAATTGGATTTTAAGGCTGGAGGTGGTCTCATTCTCGTTGATAAATCGGCCAATTCAGTCGGATTCTTTGGAGCAGGTTCAGTCGTTCAACAAACCGCTCCCGCTCCAATCAATTTGGTCAATCCGCCGATAGTTCCAGCAGTGGACCCCGCATTCGACCCCGAACTCGCCGCTCGATTGACTGAAATTGAGAATACACTCAACGCACTCACTACCGCATTGACGAATCTCGGCCTGATTGCTTGACCGTTCAAATCCAATCCCGTTGGTGGCTATCAATGAAAACGCTTATCAATGAGATGAGTCGGGTGCGGTTTATGGCCGACCCAATAATCAGCGAGATACATGACGACAATCGCCGAGTAATCGAAATGATACGAATCAGCAATGACGATGTTTTGTATCGTCAGACAATCCACGCAACATTTGAGTTCATAGTGATGGATGAAGGCGGAACAACCGATTCCTCTTGAACCTTCATAAGCATGGGGTTCATCCCTTGGCTTATGGCCATTGATGATGTGCAATGCAAGAATTGTAATGTGAGGCTCGACCGGATGAATACAGTCTCATCCAAGCCAAAGAAGTCTGGTTCTCTATGTGGAAAATGTTATCTCAAATGGAAAGTCAATGAACGACAACGAGGGGGATATGAATGAGCCGCTGGAACAAAACCGATGATGCAATATGTGGCAAATGCGAAGAGCCAATCACCGCTCTCAATACAAGAGCATCCTCATCAACATTCAAGCCTGCATTTGGTTATCAATTGATATGTGGCCGATGCTATGTTGAACTCAAAATACTATCTCGCAAGACCGTTGATAAGGGTGGGTCAAAGAGGGTTTGAACATGGCGAATCTATCTGGTCGGAACAACGGGTCTGGCGAATGTTCCATGTGCGGTGAAGTAATTTCAAATCTCAATACGCTTGGCGTGAGATATACCAAATCCTGCGGTCGGTGCTATCTCAAAGCGAAGGCCAAACAACGAGCGGAACGAGGCGAATGACTTGGCAAAATATGAACTTCTGATTGGCGATTGCATTGACCAAATGAAATCAATCGAATCCAAATCAGTGAATTGTTGCATCACATCTCCGCCCTATTATTCATTGCGTGATTATGGCAACGACGGACAAATCGGTCTGGAGCCAACACTCGCCGAATACATTGACAAATTGGTTGATGTGTTCCGAGAAGTTCGCCGAGTTCTGCGAGATGATGGAACGGTCTGGCTCAATGTCGGCGACTCATACAATGGAACGGGTGGGTCTGGTGGCGACTACAACAAAGGTGGTCTCCGAGAAGGGCAACCCAAATACAAAGGAAAGAACGACACCGCATTCAAGCGCAAGGATTTGATGCTTGTTCCACATCGCCTCGCTATTGCTCTTCAGGATGACGGCTGGTATGTGCGTCAAGACATTGTTTGGTCAAAGCCGAATCCAATGCCCGAACCCGCCAAAGACCGATGCGTCAAAGCGCATGAGTATATTTTCCTGTTGTCAAAGCAACCCAAGTATTATTTCGATTATGAGGCAATCCAAGAGGATTCGATTCAAGGTCTCCGGCCCGGAAATAATGCCAAAAGCACCGAGCACTATGGGGCGGCGAATGCTGGCAATTCTGGACTTTTGACTCTCAAGCGAAGGATGCGTCAAGGCGATTATCCAACCAAGCGCAACAAGCGGAGCGTCTGGCACTCGCCCAATGTTCCATGGAAAGGAGCGCACTTTGCAGTATTCCCTCCAACGCTGATTGAGCCATGCGTTCTCGCTGGTTGTCCGATTGGTGGAATTGTCCTCGACCCGTTTGGAGGTTCTGGAACAACGGCTGGAGTGGCACTTGCTAACGGTCGCAATGCAATTCTTATTGAACTCAATACCGAATACGCTGACCTGATTCCCAATCGCATTGCTGGAATTGTTGGGTATCGTCTTGGCGAAGGAGAATCGGTTGCCGAGAACGGAACTTTTGAGGAATACTTCAATTGATTGTTCGGAACAATTGATAAACCCGTTTCATCTCGCTGACGCATGAGCCAACGCATGAAGCAAACCCGAATACAAAAACAAATAGCGACCTTGTTGATTGAGCGAGTGGAATTATACACAGTCGATGAAGTGTTCAATTCAATGAATATCGCTGAAGCAATGAAAACCAAGTGGAGGAATACTCCGACCCAACGAGAGGTTGCGAGTTCCTTGCGGAGAATGTGTGATAAAGGTGTTCTGACAAGAGCGCATGATATTGAGAAGCGTCGGAACTTTGGATATGCTATGCACTATCGGGTCAATCAACAATGGTTGGAATCCCAATGAGTGTGATTGACTTCTCCGAGTTCGGAACAATCACTCATCACCCCAACATATCAGGATATGAGGTTCTTCAATTCCATCCTCTCGACCGAGGGGATTTGGTGGCAATGTTGGAATTGCTGGATTCATGGCTCGCAATCGAAAAGCGTGAACGGTCAATTCTCCTTCAATCATCAAAGCGTTATCCCATTCCATGTGTAATCATTCATAAACCAAAGCATTGATATAGTCGAATGCACAGCACAGGTCATGCGCCGACAAACAGCCATCAACCGCCTGACAAAAAGAGCAAAGGTTTTCTTTGGTCTTAGCCTTGACCAATACTTGAACCAATTCACTTATTTCAGTGAATCACTTGGTCGCATGGTCATGAACGAGAACGGAACAATGCAAGACTGCTGGTATGCCGCCGGTATGCCAACCTGCGCCGCTGACCTTGACGAGTGATTATTATGCAATTATTGAATATATTCCCACCCCTCAAAATGCTCATCAAGAAGAAGTATTATTGCACCGGATTCACATACGATGAGCCGAATATGATGTTGATGGGAACTTCAGACGAACATAGCAATTCCAATGTCATTGAATGGTTTCTGACCGGAATTGACGAAACATTTCACACTCTATCCCATGTCGATGTTATTTCATATTGGGTGCTATTCAACCGCTTTGAGTTCGGCGTTCGCGAAGTATTCAATGTCGGCTAAATCTGCTTGATTCAATAGGGTGGGGCGACCCACCATTGTCTATGACGACATTGAACAAAGGAACTTGGTTCTGGCCTGATTACAGTGATTCGCCGCCCGATGCGTATTTTGAACAAAAGTGGCAAGAGCGATGTGATGAATTAGATGCTCAAGTTCACCAAGAACTGATGGACTTGGCAATGATGACTGAAACGGTCAATGTTCACTTTGCTCCACCTCGCCCCGAAGTGGCGACAATCATCTCAAATCTGATGAAGGCTCTTGACGATTCAAGTCCATGTGAGGCATCTCTAAAGCACCTCATGGAGAAGGCGGAGCGTATATGCGAGCAAGCGGTCATCGTTGAAAACGAGGTCATCGAAGGCATGGATTCGTCGCCATACAAGCGATACACTTCTCACATTGCCATGAGTGATATTGATTGAAAAACAATGAAATACACAGTATGTTGATAAGGGTGGGATGGTGGTTGAGAATAATGTGGAACATAAGCCGATACGATACATCTCCTTATTCAGTGGGATTGAAGCCGCTTCGGTCGCATGGCATCCACTCGGTTGGGAGCCTGTTGCTTTCGCCGATTTTGATGATTTTCCTTCGGCGGTTCTCGCTCATCGGTTTCCTGATGTGCCGAATCTCAAGGACATAACTAAGGTGGATTGGAATGAATACAAAGGAAAAGCAGAACTCGTTGTTGGAGGCTCACCATGTCAGTCCTTCTCCGTTGCCGGAAAGAGATTGGGAATGGATGACCCGCGTGGCAACCTCGCCATTGAATACCTTCGCGTTATTGACGCTGTTCGACCAAAGTGGTTCATCTATGAAAATGTCGCCGGTCTCTTGTCATCTGACGACGGGAGGGATTTTGGAGCCTTCCTCGGGCTTGTGGGGGAACTCGGGTATGGGTTCGCATACCGAGTCCTTGACGCTCAACACTTCGGAGTCCCGCAGCGTCGCCGTCGAGTCTTCGTTGTCGGGTGTGCTGATGGGGATTGGCGAAGTTCAGCCTCGGTATTATTTGAGCGCGAGAGCCTGCGCCGGAATCCTCAAAAGAGCCGCAAGACGAGGCAAAATAATCCCGACTATTCTCAAAGAGGCTTTGACGCGGAGGGCTGGACATTTGGTGGACCCGACCTTGGCGACCGAAGAGGAATAATCGACTCGGTTGAACATCAAGACGACAAACCAATTTTCATTCAAAACGCTCAAACGGGCGTTCACGCTTGGACTACATTTGACACCGACAAGCCATCGAATACCGTCGGAACTGCTCCGGATGCCGTTGGCCAAAGTTATCGTTTGGATTCAATTAACTCCAATTCAATGAAATCCAAGAATCCTCATTCTGGCGTTGCCGAAGTGAACATATCTCCGACGCTTGATACCACCGACCCAAATCCATCATGCAACCAAGGTGGACTCGCAATCATTCAAGAAGGAGAACGAGAGATTGACGAGGATGCTGATATTCATGCAATGATGGGTTCTGGTCAATATGTCAGTAGCGAGATAACCAATACCATTGTTGCCCGAGAAGGTGGCGTGGGTAACACTCAACACACTCTCGTTCAGCAAGGCGAGTATCAAGACGCAATCAACGAAGAGAAGTATGTAACCGCTCTTGATATGTCAAAGGAATCAACCGAAGAGATTGGAACGGTGTGCGCTCGGGTTGGTAATCAAGGAAAACAAGACTTCGCAATCACCAATGTATTCGCAATTCAAGACGCTGACCATGTGCGTGATGACGGAGGCAATCCTGCAACCGGCATGGGAATCAATATCACCGACGACAAGCAATACACACTTCTTGCGAGAGGTGTTCATGGCGTTGCTCAAATTGAAGACAGGACATTCGTTGATGGATTCCATGGAACTCTTGATGATGTTGCATCAACGCTATCTGGTGGTATGCTCAAGGCCAATCTCCAATGTGTTGGTGAAGAAACCGAGGGAATTGTCTTCACTCAAAACCAACGAGAAGAAGTGCGAGAGATGGAGGTTGCTGGAACTCTCAACGCCGAGGATGGAACGCACCAAACGAACTTTGTCAGACAACCCGAGGATGATATTCAAGCATTCACTACGAAGGGAGATGGCTCGGTCTTTGAGGCCGAAGTTCATCCGACTCTTCAAACGGGTGGAGGACAAGCAGGACAAGGATTCCCCGCGGTTCGACGAGCAATGGTTGTTCGTAAATTGACACCAATCGAATGCGAGCGACTTCAAGGATTCCCCGACAATTGGACCCAAGTTCCATGGCGAGGCAAACCCGCCGAGGAATGTCCTGATTCTCACCGATACAAGGCTTGCGGGAACTCAATGGCCGTTCCGGTCATGCGATTCATTGGTGAAGGAATTGATTTCATCCATAAGCAAAACCTCACACCTCAACCAACCACATCAGACAATCGAGTGTTGGATTCTGCTCAAGACGGAGTGGTTGTTTCCAAAGGCTCAATGGGTGAGTGGTTTGACTGATTCGTTTATGAGATGTCAAGTGTGCGAAGCCGATAGATGGTTCTCGCTCCCGTTCTTCAAATGTCGTTCATGTGGAAACCTTAGAAACCCGCATGACAATGATTGAATTATGGGCGAGGAAATTGAACCTGCTCAGTGTGAGAATAGCGACATTAAATCCGAGAAGTGTGGTGCGAAGTTCACATCACTCTCCGACTATTGCCGACCATGTTTGATTCATCAGGCACAGTTCTGGAACAAACCATATTGACGCTCTCGGTCGTGATTCTTTTGTTTGAGCGATGTGCAAAAGCCATACAGAATGGAATGCTTTATTCCACCATTTTCCTTCTGGCTTTGCCTCTTCTGCTGGCAATTATTTGCATGAATTGGTGGTTCATTCGCAGACCATTGAGATACCGACAATTTCAATAACCACATAGCGAATGGGTTTCAATATGGAAAAAGCCATTGATGAGATTGAAGGAATTGCCGATGCGATTGAGAAGTCAATTGAGAAGAAACATGACGAACCGCTGATTCGGTATGTGGCAACAATGCTGGTGAAGGGCAAAACCGAGCGTCAAATTATGAAGACTCTCAATGATAACTCACTCATATCCTCTCGTAGCCCAACCTCGGAGGTGCGTTCTCTTATGAGACAAGCCGCAATCCTCGCTGACGACATTCGCTGGATGGTGGTGAGCAAAGCGGAGATGGAGGATATTGAACAACAACGAATTGATTCCTATGCTCGACGCAAGCGCGCTCTCTCTCGTCTGGAGGCGGTGATTGAATCAGCACATGGGATGAGCGATTCAGTGGGTAAATTGAATCAGGTTTCATTCATGGTTGGAGGATTGGTCAAGGCTCAAGAGTCAATGGATAAGTTCACCGGAGCGCAAGAGGCGACACCTCAAGTCGTTGTCAATGTCGGCTACGACCCACTCACTCAATTCCGAGAAGTCATTCAGAAAGAACTTGAAGTCATAGATGTTCAACCCAAGTCGCTGGACTTTGATGGAGAGGATGAGTTCACCATCGGCGAAGAAGA
>TARA_R110000803_G_scaffold15901_8_pt1 | contig 12157 bp, 9 predicted proteins | sample TARA_R110000803 | Tara Oceans TARA_R110000803 (sample SAMEA4397772) | marine metagenome | biome: Polar Biome; feature: [SRF] surface water layer (ENVO:00010504); material: water (ENVO:00002006), including particulate matter (ENVO:01000060) such as... | depth 5 m | reverse complement strand
TTGCGCTTGCGCAGTTCGGTTTCGATGATCATGGCTGTTTCATAGGCGGGCCCGAAGCAGGATGCGCCCTGGACTGCACCGACGATAACGGGGCCGGGGTCTTCACAAAGCGTTTCGAATGCGGCGTGACCGGATTGGGCATGGTCGATATGGCAGACAGACTGGGTGAAGCCCGCCTCAGGGCCCAAGCCCTCAATGTCGTCGAATGCGAGTTCGGGACCGGTCGCGATGACGAGATAATCGTAGGGGACAGAGGATCCATCCGACATCCGAACGCATTTGGCATCCGGGTCGACCTTTTGCGCCGCACCGACAATGAGTTGGACGCGGCGCTTCTTCATCGGTTTGGCCAGGTCGACCAGAATGTCCTCGCGTTCGCGCCAGCCGACCAGAACCCACGGATTGGACGGAACAAACTGGTAGAAGCTGTTCTCGTTGATAATGATCACTTCGTCCTGCCTGGGGACTTCCTTGCGGATATTGTAGGCGGCGATAACGCCACCCAGACCCGCGCCGAGTACAACCACTCTTGCCATTGACCTCTCCTTTATCTTGTCGCAAAGGTCTCGTAATTTAGAGAATCATAAAATACGCAATAATACGGATAGGGGTCCGATATCGATGACACTATCCTTTCCACTGTTGCGCAGTTTGCGCGAAATCATTTCAGAAAAAGGGGCAAACATGAGTGACGCACGAGATCTTGCGCCAAATGCCATATTCGACGATCTGAAGGCGGGACGTGTCCTGCTGGTAGATGTGCGAGAGCCGGCCGAATTTGCGAACCAGCGCATCCATGGCGCCGTTCTGATGCCGCTGTCGACATTCGAGCCGAAGGCGCTGCCGACCGATGGTGCGCGCCGGGTCGTGTTCCAGTGCGGGTCGGGGAAACGCTCGCGCAAGGCGCTAGATACATTCGTGGCTGCGACTGGCGTTGATGCTGCACACATGGCGGGCGGTATCGCCGCATGGAAGCAACAGGGCCTTCCGTGCGCCCATATCGACCCGGCAACCGGGCGGGTGGTCGATCATGGTCATTACTAGCATGTTTTCCCTGTTGCGCATGACGGCCGCGACGATCGCATTTTCGGTTCAGGCCTCCGCTCAAGTCATGACGGTGGAAGAGTCGGTGATCGTGGATTACCGGCCTGTTGTCGCCAGGGTGGAAGCCGGGGATACGGCAACGGCCCGCTCGCGCCTGCAAGGCGTTGTCAGCAAATTGCTGATCGACGAGGGGAGTGTGGTCAAGGCGGGGGACCTGGTGGCGCTTGTCACCGATGCCACGCTTGATCCGCAATTGGCGGCGCTGGATTCGGGGATTGCCGGCATGAGATCCCAGGTCAAGCAAAGCGAAGACGATATCGCCCGGGCCGAAGCTCTGGCAAAACAGGGCTTCTACCCGACAGCCCGTCTCGAGAGCGAGCAGACCGCGCTGGAAGTGCTGAGGCGCAGCCTGGTGTCGTCCCAGGCCCAGCGCCGGGCGCTTGCGGCCCAGAAAGCCGAAGGACGCATTCTCGCGCCGGTCGACGCGAAGGTCACTTCAGTGAAAGTCGTGGTCGGGTCGGTCGTTTCAACGGGTGACGTCATTGCGAACTTCGCGACACTCGAAGGCGTTGTCCGACTCTCGCTGCCCGAGCGCCATGCTGCTGAAATGGCGGAAGGCGAAACCGTTGCGCTTCGCCTGCCGACGCGCGGCGGAGAAGTGCGTACCGCGACAATTATCAAGGTCTATCCGGAACTTCGCGATGGTGCCGTGATCGCCGATGCGACCGTGCAGGGCGGATTGGAAGCTCTGGTCGGTGAGCGCGTCGATGTACTCGCTCCCGTGGGGGAGCGCCGGGCCATGCTGGTGCCTGCGGATTTTGTGTCGACCCGCTACGGCGTGGATTTCATCCGTGTGAAAGTCGGCGACCGGTTTGTCGATGCACCCGTGGCGCTCTCGGCGCCGCTGCCCAATGATGCCGGCCAGTATGAAATCCTGTCCGGATTGAAAAGCGGCGACCAGATCGAAAAGCCGGAGTAGGCGCGCATGAGACCCGACCTTTCCGGCTCGATCACGCGGGCTACGATCCGCTCGCCGCTGACGCCGCTGTTCCTGCTGACAGCGCTGGCGGTGGGCCTGATCGCGCTGATGACCATTCCACGCGAGGAAGAACCCCAGATTTCGGTGCCGATGGTCGACATGATCATTTCAGCGCCGGGCTTGCGCGCCGCAGATGTGGTCGAACAGGTGACAGAGCCGCTTGAGGAAATCATCAAGGCGATTCCGGACGTCGAGCACGTCTATTCGCAAAGCCGGGATGACGGCGCATTGGTGACGGCGCGGTTCGATGTCGGCACCGATGCCGATGACGCGATCCTGCGCGTGCACGAAAAGATCAGGGCCAATTTGGATCGAATTCCGACAGGCGTGCCGATGCCGCTCGTCATCGGGCGGGGAATCAATGATGTGCCGATTGTCACGCTCACGCTGTCGCCTGAGCCATGGACCGGCGATGTGTGGAACGACACATCCTTGCGGATGCTGGCGGAAGAGCTGCAGAAGGAATTGATCAAGGTCGATGATGTCGGGCTGACGAGCGTTGTCGGCGGACGGGCTCTGGAAATGCGGGTCGAACCGGATATCCATGCGCTGGCAGCTTATGGCGTACCATTGCAGACGCTGGTCGAGACGGTCAGCCAGGCCGCGAATGTCAATCCCGTCGGCATCGCGCGCCGGGACGGGGAATCGCTGCTCGTGCAGGCCGGAGACCGGGTCAATGCCTTGAGTGAACTGGAGCGGCTGGAACTGCGCGGCGCCGATGGGCGGACGGTCTACCTGTCGGATGTCGCGACCATCCGTGTAACCGGCGCCGAAACAGAATCGCGTGTCTGGACGCTTGACCGCGATGAAGAGGCGGGTGGCTTCCGTGCGGCGCCTGCGGTGACCGTTGCGCTGGCCAAACGGCCCGGCGCGAACGCGGTGAAGGTGGCCGAAGCGATCCTTGCACGGGCAGAACATCTCGAGGGGGACCTCGTCCCGGAAGGTGTGCATCTGGAAGTCACGCGCAACTATGGCGAGACAGCCAATCACAAGGCCAACGAACTGCTCTACCATCTCGGCCTCGCGACCGTGTCGATCGTGATCCTGATTGCGTTCGCAATTGGCTGGCGCGAGGCGCTGGTGACCCTGATTGTCATCCCGACGACGATATTGCTGACGCTCTTCGCGTCGCTGATGATGGGCTACACGATTAACCGGGTCAGCCTGTTCGCGCTGATCTTTTCCATCGGCATCCTGGTCGACGATGCCATTGTCATGATCGAGAACATTGCCCGTCACTGGGCGATGAATGACGGACGCACAAAGGTCGAGGCTGCGATCAACGCCGTGTCGGAAGTGGGCAACCCGACCGTTATTGCCACACTGACGGTGATCGCTGCGCTGCTGCCGATGATGTTCGTGTCGGGCCTGATGGGGCCGTATATGGCACCGATCCCGGCGAATGCATCCGCGGCGATGCTGTTTTCATTCTTTGTCGCTGTTGGTATTGCGCCCTGGCTGCTGATGCGAATTGCGGGTGGCGTGAAGGTTGCTGCGGCACATGCCGGCGGGCATGGAGAGGCCGACTCACGACTTGGCCGGTTCTACCGGCGCGTCGCAGGTCCGATCGTCGCTTCTCGGCGCAATTCCTGGATATTCCTCGTGACCGTCGGCATCGCAACGCTGCTGTCCGTCAGCCTGTTTGCGACCAAGGCGGTTTCGGTGAAACTGCTGCCATTCGACAACAAGTCGGAGATACAGGTCGTCCTGGACCTGCCGGAAGGCGCTTCGGTGGAAGATACCGAGCGGGCGCTGTTTGCGATGGCCGACCTGATCCGCGATGTGCCCGAGGTCGAGACGCTACAGGCCTATGCGGGCACTGCCGCGCCATTCAATTTCAACGGGCTTGTGCGGCATTACTTCCTGCGGAACGCACCGGAGCTTGGTGACCTGCAAGTGAACCTGTCGGAGAAATCAGAGCGCAAGCGCGCCAGCCACGCGATTGCGCTCGATATGCGGGAGCGGCTGAGTGCCCTGGACCTGCCGCCGGGCGCAAGCGCCAAGGTTGTCGAAGTGCCGCCCGGGCCGCCGGTGATTGCGACCTTGATGGCGGAAATTTATGGCCCGACCCCGGAGGCTCGCCGCCAGACGGCTGGCGTGGTTCGGAAACTGTTCGAAGAAACCGACTTCATTGTCGATGTCGATGATTCCATCGGCGACCCGCAGCCCCGCCTGACAATCGCGATCAACGAACCGCAGGCAGCGGATTATGGCGTGATGCAGCAGGATATTCTCGATACGATTGCGCTGGCCTTTGCAGGAGAGACCGTAGGCGTCAGCCCGCGTGGCGAGGGGCGGAACCCACTTGATATCCGGATCCGCCTGCCAAAATCAGAGCGTATCTGGTCTCAGGAGACGGCGTCCATTCCCGTACCGCGCCGACTGGCCGGCACCGGAGCCATGCCGGTGGAACTCGGCGCCCTGGTCAATGTGTCGGAAGAGCAGGGCTCGCCGGTTGTGTTCCGGCGGGACGGCCATTTCACGGACATGGTAATGGGCGAACTTGCCGGGCGGTACGAAGCGCCGATCTATGGCATGTTCGAAATCCAGGACCGGGTCGAAGCCTATGACTGGGCCGGTGCCGGTCTCGTCAAGCCGGCCATCCGCATGTACGGCCAGCCCGAGGATGAGACACGCCCGACGCTGCTATGGGACGGCGAGTGGGAAATCACCTATGTCACATTTCGCGACATGGGACTGGCCTTTGGCGTGGCCCTGGTCGGCATCTACATCCTGGTTGTCGCGCAATTCGGTACCTTCCGTGTGCCCCTCATCATCCTGACGCCGGTTCCGCTCACCCTGATCGGCATCATGATCGGCCACTGGATGTTCGGCGCGGCCTTTACGGCGACGTCGATGATCGGATTTATCGCGCTGGCCGGTATCATCGTGCGCAATTCGATCTTGTTGGTGGATTTCGTAAGACACAGGACGGATGCAGTCACGCCGCTGAAGGACGTTCTGATGGATGCGGGCGCAATCCGGTTCAAGCCGATCCTGCTCACGGCGCTCGCCGCCATGATTGGTGCTTCGGTCATCCTGACGGATCCGATCTTCCAGGGACTCGCGATTTCACTGCTGTTCGGCCTGGCATCATCGACGGCGCTGACCGTATTGGTCATTCCGGCGATCTATATTGCATTGCGGGGGCCGGACTGGATTCCACCGGGAACCCAACCGGCCGGCGATGCTGAGATCGAAGAATTGAAGGAAGTCTCGACCTGATGCCGAAATCGAAACCAATGAGTCCCGAGGCGTTCCTGCAAAAGTCAGAACGGGTGGTTGAAGCTGCGGACGTCCTGAAGGCGATGGCGAGCGACACGCGACTGAAAATCCTGTGCGCGCTGAACGAAACCGAATTGTCTGTCACCCAATTGGCCGAACTGACGCGCCAGTCCTCCTCTGCGGTGTCCCAGCACCTCTCCCGATTGCGGGCTGCCGGCCTGGTCGCGTCGCGGCGTGACGCTCAGACGATCTACTATCGCTGTAGCGGGGGCATTGGCAGCGCTTTGGTCAACACGCTGTGTGATTTCTACGGGTAAGTCCGGCGTCCTGAGCGGGCGGTCAATCCAGGTGGGCCCATCCTGTAAATCTCTTCGTCATTCATGCACCGTTGGCGCGGCAAGCTTCCCGAGATCGGCTTGGGGACTTCACTTGACGTTGTCAGGGGACCCGGGCTTGGGACCATAAGGGGATGAGCATAATGACCCCTTCGATCGACCGTGAATACGGCAGGCGATAAGTGTGTGTTGTATCAATATTAAGATTAGGTGCCGTTCTTCTTTGTAAAAATTAATCCATATTACAGGGTTCTATACTAGCCTAATTGGAGTATTTCTCAACGAGTATGGCGTGACTATGAAGAGAATAATCGGCCAAACTCTTGCCGGTGCCAAACAACCGGAAGCCTGGTCGTCCTGCGCTACGTTTGTGCTTGGATTTGGGCCGCTCGTGCTTTTGTTTACTTTGACGCCTGCTATGGTCCACCTGCCGGTATGTTATGCGCTTGCCGTTGTTTGTGCCGTTCTGGCGTCATTCCTGCTTAGGGCTCAATCAAGGCTTTCGCGCGGTGCCACGTTTGGTTCTTCGGAAGCGGGGGCGCGTTCCGAGATTGCCAATCAAAATGAGAAATGTCGGCCGAGCCTTCCCGGCCGTGAAGCGTTATTGTCGATCCTGCATCGGGAATTGACGCCATCGCTTCCGCCGACTCTCCTCGGAGTCATCCGAATTGCGAATTATGATCGGATGGCTGCTTTCGATGTTGCCGTCTCCGACCGCTTCCTGGATGCGTTCTACCAGAGGCTCCAAGTCGCGCTCGGAAAGACCCGGCGGTTGACTCTTGTCGACAGGAATTGCTTCGCAATCTGGTTCAGTGGCGCTGGCGAGCTGGAAGCTGCAAAGGCAGAACTTCAGGCTTTGGGATATGCGCTGACTCAGCAATTTCGTGACGATGCATTCGCCATCGAGCCCGAGTTGGAGATCGGATCGGCAGCGACGGGCCCGCAACCTGAATCCCCCCAGGAGTTGATTAGCCGGGCATTGGCATCTTTAACCAAACCGGGTGCAAGAGGCGGCGCGATTGGCGCAGCGTCAAAGGGCCTGATGACCGATCAGCGTCGCCGTTTTGCGCTCGAGCAGGACTTGCGTCAGGCCATTAGCAACGGTGAGCTGGCATTGGAATACCAGCCCTTCATCGATACGGCGAAAATGCGCGTGTCGGGGGCGGAGGCTTTGCTCCGTTGGAGTCATCCGCAGCTGGGCCTGATTTCACCTCTCGAATTCATTCCGATTATGGAAGACACCGGACTCATGCAGGATGTCGGAACCTGGGTCATAAACTCGGCTTGCCGACAGCTGCGCGAGTGGAGCGGTTTGGGTGATGCAGACTTCAAGATGGCGATAAATCTTTCGGCCCAGCAACTGCAAAATCCGGAATTGAAGAATATCATTGAGCGGACGGTTCAAAATCACGGCCTGGATCCGTCCAGTATCGAATTCGAACTGACCGAAACGGCTGCAATGGAGGACTCAGCTTTAACCTTGCAGCTTTTCAGCGGTTTGCGTGAAGCTGGATTTGGCCTTTCAATTGATGATTTTGGTAGCGGTTACTCGAGCCTGAGTTACCTGAAAAACCTTCCATTCATCAAGCTCAAGATTGACCGTGAATTTGTATCATATGTCGATCAAAGCAATGCCAGCCGGGCTATATGCAAAGCCCTCCTGGAACTCACGTCTGGCCTTGGAATTTCAGCTCTGGCTGAAGGGGTCGAGCGCCGGGAGGAAGTCGAAGCCCTGAACTCGATGGGCTGCAACAGCTTCCAGGGCTTCTATTTTGCCAGGCCGCTTGAGCCGGTCGCATTCGCGGAAATGATGTCGAATTCGGACTGGCTCGCAGAACTCTGCTCGCCGGTGGCGAGTATGAGGAGTGAATTGAAGAGGCGACTTTCATGATGAAATTGATTTCAGGACTGGGTGTCGTGCTCACCCTGCTCGCCACCGCGTGTACGACTGTCCCCAGTGCAGCGCCGGATCCGGTCGTGGTGACAGAAACAATCCTGACGCCGCGTGAACGTCTCCAGCGCGCCATTCAGCTGCTTGACGAAGGCAATGAGGACATGGCGATGGTTGAGATCGATGCGATGCTTGCCACCAATCCTCACGACGCCACGGCCGTGAAACTCCGCGATCAAGTCAAGACGGACCCGGAAAAACTGCTGGGCGAAAGTCATTTCCCATACGCTGTAAAACCCGGGGAAACGACATCATCATTGGCCAAGAGCTATCTCGGGGATCCACTGCTTTTCTACGCGCTGTCTCGTTACAATAATCTCGAGGCACCCAATCGGTTGCGGGCAGGGCAGACACTGAAAATGCCCGATAGTTCCCATAGCCCAGCTGCACTTTCGAAAGCCACGGTGGCGCCTTCGGGTTCGCGTGAGCCCGTCAAGGTCGCGTCCGCGGAGGATGTCGCAGCGGCGAAATCCCTACGCCTGCAAGCGCTCGAACAATTAAACACAGGCGATTCTGACGGAGCTGTGATTCTGCTTCGGCGCGCCCAATCACTCGACAGTAACAATCCGAATATCTCGGCGGACCTGGCAAAGGTCGAGCGCATCCAAAAGGCGCTGAGCAAATCAAACTAGATACTCCCGGCGGCGTCAGAAGGTGTCGCAAGATTAGATCAGATGGAAGTAAACGCATGAAACGTGTTGGCCGATATGAAATCCAGGCGCGCATTGGACAAGGCGCCATGGCTGAGGTGTACCGGGCCTACGATCCCAAGATCGACCGCGTTTTGGCTATCAAGGTTCTCAAGCAGGAATATTGCGAAAATCCCGAATACGCAAAGCGCTTCATTCGTGAAGCGCGCGCTGCGGGCGCGCTGTCGCACCCGAACATCGTGACGATCTACGACGTTGGTGACGCTGCAGGATATCCCTATATCGCGATGGAACTGCTTGCAGGGGATTCATTGGACAATGCCTTGCTCGCGCGCGGACAGTTTGCAATCGGCACGGTGATCGGAATCGGTCAGCAACTGGCGGATGCCCTGAATTATGCTCATGGCATGGGCATCGTTCACCGTGATATCAAACCCTCCAACATCATGCTTGGGCAGGACGGCCGTTCGATCAAGATTCTCGATTTCGGGATCGCGCGCGTTGCAGAAGGCGGCCCCGGAGACGCGGCAGAGGGCGTGATGACCCAAATGGGTCAGGTCCTCGGCACCCCCCGATATATGAGCCCTGAACAAGCGTTGAGCCGTGAACTCGATGGCCGTTCCGATTTGTTCTCTGTCGGCGCGGTGTTGTACGAACTGCTGACCGGGCGTCCCGCCTTCAACGGGACAGGGATCGCCACGCTTGCTGTCCAGATCACACAGCAGGATCCGACGCCAATCAATACAAGTCCCCCCTGTCCGCGTGGTCTGGAATTCATTGTCAGGAAGTTGCTGGAGAAAAAACCCGAGCGGCGCTTTACGAGCGGGGGAACGCTGCTGGAAGCGTTGAGGCGCGAGAAAGACAGCCATGATGCCGTGTTCGCCGAAGGCCGGCGCCAACGCATTTCCCTGCAATTGCGCCTTACAATGTCGGCTTGTGCGATTTCGGTCGCCTTTCTGTTTGTGGTGGGTTCATTCGTTGTCGATCGGCAGAACAAGACCATGGCCCGGCTCGCGGTGACATCGGGTTCATCGATTGCCTCGTTTGTTGCCACCAACACCGCGCTTCATGCGGTAGAGAATTCATCACTGCCTGAGACGATGCAAGATTGGCTTCCTGTCCAGGCGTTCATCAATACGGCGTCGTCAGATCCGAATGTCACGGACATGACCGTTGTTGATGGAAACGGAGTGATCCGGGCGGCGACCGACACATCATTGGTCGGCACGACAGATACCAAACTCCAGGCAAATGCAGTGCCGTTCGGTGCAACCGGCGGAGGGGTAAGCACCCTTTCAGGTGCTGACGGCACCGAGGTTTTCCGGTTCACACAACCGATCAGCTATTCTGGCCGCAATTTCGGTTCTGTCGAAATCGGCATGCGGAAAAGTGAGTTGATCTCGGCTGCCGCACACATGCGCAACATGTTGATCGGCTTGGGCATCCTCGTCGTCGCAATGGTGGGCTGCCTGAGTTATGTGGCGGCGCGAACATTGCTGCTGCCGCTTCGCCGCCTGAGGGTGGCATTGCGCGACGCCGCAGCCGGCGGTGTCGATTTTCTGATCTCGCATCAACGAAAGGACGAGTTTGGCCAATTGTACGACAGCTTCAATTCATTTGCTGTCTCGGTGCAATCGCGTGACGAGTCCGAATCCGGAACCGTTCCAGGTCCGGCAGAGACGATAATTCTGAATGAACCGGGCAATGATGCAACCGTCGTGACACCGGCGAAACTTGCGGTGGTGTCCCGATGATTACGCTACGTCTGTTTCGAGAGGACGATCTCGGCCGTCAGATCGATTCCTATATCATGGGTGACGGGGAAGTGACCGTCGGTCGGGATTCCAACGCGATATGGGTGATTGATGATTCCGACCGCCAATTGTCACGCTTTCACTGTACGATTTCTGCTCGTGACGGGCGAATATTCGTGCGCGATACCAGCGCGAATGGAGTCTATATAGGCGCAGGGCGGGACCGCATTGGGGCTGGCGTGGAGAAGAGTGTTGCCGCTGGCGAGACGATTCAGATCGGGCAGTTTGTTCTTGTTGTCGATGCTGACCGAGATTCCATTGAGAATCGGGTTGAACCGGTCGATTCCCGCATGAGTAGTGCTCCGTTGCGCAGTAATGCGAGTTTGGCGCGTTCAAACGCGATACCCGAACAGTGGACAGAGCCTGAGCCGCGACATCTCCGTCGCGCGGACAATTCCGAACCCGCAAGCGAAGTAGTCATGCTTGAGGCGTTTTGCGAAGGGGCTCAACTGGACCCGTCCTACCTGACGAGCGAAGATCCTGTCGAGATCATGCGCCGGCTTGGAGAGATTTATAAGCAAGTTGTCCTTGGTCTAGGTGACCTGATGAGTGAGAGGGCATCAGTGAAATCCGACTATAGCCTTGAGCGAACGACCATCGGGGCAACTGCAAACAATCCGCTAAAGTGGGCGCCGACTCATCGACTTGCCGTCGATCTGATTTGCGAACGAACGGGCGGATTCCTGAATGGCTCTGATGCTGTTAAAGAATGTTTTGAAGATTTGAAGGGCCATTCCATCTGCCTTGTCGCTGGTTCGAGGGAAACTGTTTCATCCCTACTCGAACAATTCGATCCGAAAACGATTGAATCAGAAGGCAAAGCGAAAGCTCCCTTGTTCATGGAGCGCTCCGAGGCGTCATGGCGTCGACTGAAGTCGGTCCACGCGGACGTTTCCGACGACCCCTTCAATGATCCGGAAAGTATCGTCAACGTCGCCTTCAAACGCGGTTACGAACGACGCTCCAGAGAATTGGACGCGAAGGAGCAGAGTGAATGAGCCGGCAATCTCCCTTGAAAGCCGCAAACAGTGTGACCGCTCGTTCGCGCAATTTTCGGTTCAGGTCTGTCGGCAGGACGGATTGCGGGCTGGTGCGCAGACTCAATGAAGATGCGTTCATAGAAAACCCGGATACCGCCTTGTGGGCAGTGGCAGACGGCATGGGCGGGCATAATAGCGGCGATTTCGCCAGTGCCATGGTCATTCGACGTTTGGGCCGCATCGCCCGCGCGGAGACGGCATACGCTTTGCGAACGGAAGTGGCGCGCGAACTGGCAGCGGCGAACCAGGAGCTCCTGGCGCGTGCGAGAGGAGGCTCCCGAGGCCCCATGGGCGCTACCGTGGCTGTATTGACGGCGTGCCGAGGCTATTACTCCTGCACCTGGGCCGGTGATAGCCGCATTTACCTCCTGAGGAAGGGGCGTTTGCGCCGGATCACGACTGACCACAGTATCGTGCAGGCGCTCATCGATGCAGGGGAAATTTCGGCAGATGAAGCGCGGCACCATGCCAGGGCGCACGTAGTCACCAGAGCCATTGGCGCCAGCGCTGAGCTGTTGCTTGAAACCGCGAACGGCGAGCTGGAGCCTGGGGATAGATTTCTTCTGTGCTCAGATGGTTTGACTTCGGTTGTCGATGACCTTCAGCTTCTCGAGCTGACAAGCAACAGGGATATTCAAATCGCAATAGACAGCCTCATCAGCCGCACCCTGGAGAATGGAGCGCCTGATAATGTCACGGCAATTTTGACCGACGTATTGCTTTAAGGGCTGCACTGTAAGCGCAATCAGCCTTGAGGCGCAGGCGAGGGCCGATCAGCCGGGGTAGTTGAGCCAAAACCCGCTCTGCAACTTCCAGACGCTTCCTGAAATCGACATTTCCCTGAGCGTTCAAGCACGAAGGTGACGGGTTCGGGATTTGATTCGTCTGCAAGATCAGGAGCGGCGGTCGGAAGTGTAGCGTGGGAGTCCGTGATGGGGGAAGAATTCTGGACGAGGTCTTCATGGCAATCAGATTAGAGGAGCATGCGCTCTGAAGAACCTGGCAAGGCAGAGGGGATCGAATGCCCAAGCAGGCAGAGAGATGTTCCATTTGCGAACC
>TARA_R110000803_G_scaffold32033_3_pt1 | contig 12194 bp, 25 predicted proteins | sample TARA_R110000803 | Tara Oceans TARA_R110000803 (sample SAMEA4397772) | marine metagenome | biome: Polar Biome; feature: [SRF] surface water layer (ENVO:00010504); material: water (ENVO:00002006), including particulate matter (ENVO:01000060) such as... | depth 5 m | reverse complement strand
TAAGTTCCGCTATGAATAAGAAGCCTAGTGAAGTAGGTGAGTTTTTACACGGGTCGCCTGAAGCCATTGATGCTTTTACTGACTTTATGAAATCTGCAAAGTACAGAAAAAACATCACTAAAAAGCAATCTGATATGTTATTAGATGAAGTTCGTAGGGGATACTTAAATAGACTCATTCCTGCTGCTTCTACTGCGGCTGAGTTAAAAAGTTTAAATAAAACACTGAGGTATAAAAAACAGAAGGAACTGACTGAAAGGGTATTAGGTCCTGCAATGTTTAATCGGCTTACCTCTATTCTAGATACTGCTGAAATAGTATCAAAACAATTAGGTGATAGTAATGCTAGATTTAGTTTAGTAGCACAGTCAAAAACCTCACAAGCGTATGCCGAAGTAGGCGGTTTCATACCAACTGCTATTGCGGGTGCAGCTACGGCAGGAAGTCTATTGACGCTCCCTGTAGCAGCAGCTATAATTATTTCCCCTGCTATCTTAGGTAAGTTAGCCTCTAAGCCAGCAAAAATAAGAGAATGGAAAGCCTTAACTAGATTACTCACAAAAGCTAATAAAACAGCTAACTCAAATACTACTAAAGTTGTTTTGTCTAGATACATGAACTTCATGGACTCTATACACGATACTAAGCAAGAAGCTCACTTGAATAGAAAGTTAGAAGAAAAGAAAAGAATAGCAGCACGATAAAGGAAACAAATAATGTTAGAAGAAATGATGGCTCATTATGAGCGAGGCAAGCAAGAGCTATCTGGGATGTGGTCTGCTATAGACGCTACTAAGATTGCTGCTAGAGTGTCAGACTCAATAAAAGATATGGCTGGAACTCCTGAAAATGCTAATATGGTAGAGGCTATAGAGAGGTCTAGGGCTGGTGGTGATGCTGTTCAGTTAGAGGCTGGTATATTTGACGACACTACGGCAGACACAGTAGCTTTAGACTTAGAAGAAGAGGCAGTAGCAGAGCCCAGTAAGATGCAAGCAGCTACGGACTATATGAAAGGTAAGGGGTGGGGTCAATCTGTTATTAACGGTATCTTAGGTAACATGGAAGTTGAATCGGCTGGTACGTTTGACCACACTCAGCAAGAAGCAGGGGGTGGTGGGGGTCATGGTCTATTCCAATTAGACTACATGAAGAACGACTACAATGGGTATTTAAAGGATGTTGGGGTAGAAGATTCTATGGAGTCCCAGATAGACTTTATAGGTGAGATAATCAAAAATAATACCTATCACGACATCGGTGCTGGCAACCGCAAGAAGCTAAATCCTCTTACGTTTAAAGGTAGCTCTAGTGAGTATGCGGATCTATTTGCACGTAATCTAGAGCGACCTAAATCTAAAAAGCATGGTGGTAATCCTAAGTGGAAGGAACGAATGGAGTTTGCTGCTGAGTTAGATCATTAAATTTTAGGCAAATAAAAAGGCCCCCAAAGAGCAATCTAAGGGGGCCTTTTTTGTTTTACTATTTTCTATTACCTAAATTATCTTCTAGCTCTATCAGAAGGTCTACATAGTGCTTGATCTTCTCTAGATCCTCTACCCCATTCTTACTACGCCAGCGGGTAATGTACTTGACGATACTCCCTTCAATAAAAGGTAAATCGTTAGCGTGGATGTACTCAATAGGTTGGATAACCCCCTTCTGGTAGTGGGCCCCTCCTACTTGAGTATCTAATGCACTAGGTTCCATCGTTAAAATCTCCTCGCTCAATAGCAATCATTAATTTATCGTCAAAGCGTTCTAGAAGTTCATCTGCGGATATACATAATATTTCAACTAACAGGTCTACATCGTAGTCTCTTTTTATGTCTTCTATACGTTCTTCTACGGTCTTAGCCATTAACTGTCTTACTCCATTTATTCAAGGCTTTCATATCGTCCTGAGCAAACCATTTAATGCCGTGCTTATCACACCATCCAGCGTTAGTGAGTTTAGATCCCCTACGTATCTTATGGTGAGGTTTAGACCAGACAAAGGCAAACACCTTGCCCTCTTTAAGCATCTGGTCGTGGATAGCTTTATACTTCTGGGTGTCACCAGACCTAAAGAATCCTTTAACCTCAATGTAGATATTTCCCTTTATGAAGTCTGGGTTATAGGTCTTATGAATGGTGTACTTCATCTTCTCAGACTCATACCCCCACTCAGTCAGACCTAAAGCTACCCTAGCTTCTAACTTACTTCGGTACTTTGGTAGTTGCTTTTTTGGCATCTGGAATGTCCTTTAGTAACGCCTGTACCATTTGACCTGTACCATCTATGAAAGGACTACCGTGCAACTCCCACCCCTCAGTTAAAAGAACATTAATATACTCTTCAAAACGCTCGGCTCTTGGGGTCTGTACAACTTTAAATTTTAAACTCATGTTACTTAGTCTCAGTTATTTCAATTACTCTAGGTAAGTTCCATACTTCCGTTAGGAACTTAGGACCTGTACTGTACAAGAAAGTCCTTAATTCAGGATAACAAGTATGTTTATAAGAACAGTAAGCGCATTGTGTAGGTAATTTCATATTCCCACTCTTACCATCTGGTACGGGATAACTACACGGCTCAGGCATTTCATCTTTAGAGGTTATATCCTTTAAGTGAGTGATCCTGTCCTCAATACTCTTACCTTCTGTCAAGTCTATCATTGCTAGGGCTAAATGTCCATTACCTTTATCCATAGCAAGCCACCCACCCTCTTTAACGCCCAGCCCTGCACCGTAGCCTTTCAACTGATCTACGTACCCAAACGGATCATCAAATTCTACTGTATTATCTTTGAACTTCCTGAACGCATAGCTAGAGGCTGATTTAACGTCAATGAGTTTACCATCAATCGTACAATCCATAGAGCCTTTGACTCCATTAATCTCTACCTTATCTTGCTCGTTAGCTACGGTGTGACCACCTAGACGTACTAACAATAAGACTAACTCTTCTACAACGTGCCCATATAGGAACTTAATCAATGTAGAGGGCTCTAATTCTTCTTTAGGGTAGTTCTTAGAGTTAAGCCATACCTGTCTATCAGGTTTGCCCACAGATGACATACGCAAGCGCGTGGAGTCTCCCCTCTCTTCAAACAATGACTTAAATACAGCCTCCTTTACGTTAGTCCCGAACAGATCAAATGCCGCATCCACATCTACGTTTGGATCTGCTTTGTTGTTCTTGACTACTGAGTAAATATCTTCTACTAATGTGTCTAATGTTTTCATTTACATCTCTCCAAATATTTTAATGCTGATTTAACTGCGTCTACACTGTCTCCTAGTAAACCTAGACCTCTATTACATCTACTACAGAGTAGCCCCCTGACTCTACTAATTATATGATCGTGGTCTATACATAAGGATCTACCTTCATCTACAAAGCATATACCGCACAAGTAATTCTGTTTTTTAAGCATATCGTTATACTCTTCCATTGTTAGATCGAATTTATCTAAATTTAGTTTTAGTCTGTACTCTTTTCTACAAGACTTACAGTACGCCTGTACTTTATCTTTCTTTGTTTCATCTCTATCGAAACCCCTTACAGGCTTCGTTTTATTACAGCTATTACACTTCTTAGTGGCACTCATACCAATTATTCCCTATCTTAGATTCCCCATCCAATGGGCAATTCATGTTTAAAGCCAGACCAGCATTTATGATAGCTTCTACAGCCAGTACGCCAAATCGTTCTGAATGTTCCTCAAGAACCTGAGTCTGGTATTCATCGTGTATGTTACCTACAAAAGTGAAGTCTAGTTTTTCTTTACTTGCGCTATCATATAATAACACAAGTGCTTTCTTCATAACAATCGCCCCTGCTGACTGTAAGAGAAAATTAGGTGCGCTATGCTCTGACCTGACCCAGATTTTTCGACCATCCAACCCTTTTAAGTATCCTCTATTAGAGGCTTTCTTAATCTTAGTAATCAAGTCAGCTAATGAAGGAATGTTATTAAATAGAGTAGCCTTTAGCTTCTTACCTTCTGAAGCAGATCCACTAATTATAGCTCCCATCTTAGCGTCACCAGCCCCATAGCACAGAGCGTATATCATCGTTTTTGCTTGATCTCTAGAAGTTAAGCCAGCCATCTCCTGATTGTAGGAATGTATATCACCATCTGTAATCTGATTAATATATTCCTTATCATTCATGTAATGGGCAAGCATTCTTAATTCTAAACCAGAAGCGTCACAACCAACTAGCTTATAACCTCTAGGTACAATCCAACACTCCCTACACTCTTTACCGTATGGGCTGTATGATGCGGGAACTTGGGCGACATTAGGGCTGCTGTGGCTCATACGATTTGTCTGAGCGCCTATAGGGTTGACGTATCCATGCACCCTACCATCATCTGCCACTGACTCTACCCAGCTTAGGACCATCCCTACGCGCTTCTGTAAGAGTAAGAACTCTTTAATCATAACGGCTTCTGGAATGCTCACGCCCTCTAGCACCTTTTCATCTATCTTGGGCAAGCCTGTCTCGGTAAACTCAGTAGGGAACCATCCAAAATGAATCAGATAACGGCTTATTTGTTGTCTACTACCTAAGTTAAAGATAGGGTACTCATAGACACCGTAGCTGCCTTGTGAGTTATAGTCAAAGCCTTGCTCTCTGTGCTTACCCATGATAGCTGCCTCAGTACCATCCTTTTTAGTAGGGTTCTTAGGGTAGTTCTTTTCTACCCATACTGGTAAAGGTGTAAAGCGTTTACGTACTGTAGCTTCTGCATTCATCATGCTCTCTTTGAGTTCAGCTAACAACATAAAGGCTTTCTTTTCATCCAGTAACCAACCATTACGGGTCTGTTCGGCTATGATTTTATGTACGTCCATCTCTAACTGAATAGACTCTACAGAAAATTCCTTAACTTCATTCAGTAACTTTAAGTAGGTAAGTGAATTTACTTCTGTATCAGTCGTACAATACTCTAGCATCTCATTACTGTAATAACTGAAATCAGTGAATTTACCTTTTGGATAACCTAACCTCTCACCCCATGATGCTAGAGAATGCCCACCCTGTCGTGCTGGGTTAGCTAGTCTAGACAACACTAGGGTATCCGTTAGTTTAATATTACTGAAGTCAATACCTAATAGACGTTCTAGTACAGGTACATCGTAACCTAGTATGTTGTGGCCTATTATCTCAGTAACGTCTAATAGATCAGTCTTTAACTGGTCTAGATTATTGACGTACTGGGTAGACGTTTGAGTATTGATGTCTAAGGTTACTACACACCATATCTTGTCTGGAGTAAAGCCATTGGCTTCAATGTCCAGAACTATAGCTTTAGAAGTCATAATTACTTGTCTCCTGTATTATTGGGGCTTGCCCAGCCTCTAATCGGCTAGTGTTTGAATTATAATACAGCCAACCGCCTACGCCTGTCTTACCTGTCCTGCGACATTTAACTAACTGGATCTTAGTACAGTTCCTAGCGTATTCATCTTCAGCTAGTTTGTCACGGCTTAATAGTATGGTATTAAATGCAATCTGGTTTATAGAGCCTGAGCCCTTCATATCATATTCATTAACATCGTGGGCGTTCTTAGCACTGGGTTTCCTCATGTGACTAACTACAATGATACTGACTCCAGTTTCCTTAGCTAGTTTAAGGCACTTATCCATAAAGGCATCTATAGTTCCATTCTCATTAGAAGTCACAGCAGCCTGTAGAGGATCTAATATAAGCACATCACAGTCTAGGCCCTTAACCATGTAGCGCATCTTAGAGAATAATTCATCAGCCTCTAGTGCCCCTTGATGGTCTAGTATATGTAACTTGTCTGTATCAGCCAGTTCAGAATACTTCTTATGTAGATGGTCGTAGTCACGTTCAGGTTGGGGTACATTAGATATGTTCTGACCAATATGTACAGAGATTAATTTCTCTATTGTTTCACCTACATCAGCCTCTAAGAAAATACAGCCTATCCTTTTATTAGACTCTATCAGCATATCGTAGACTAGGTTATAGACTACGGTAGTTTTACCTATAGACGTTAATGCACCTAGTACCGTGATTTCACCAGCAGCGATACCACCGTTCATCATAGCATTTAATGATCCAAATGCTTTAGGTAGGGGTGTCACCTCTTCAGTACCACGCTTTACAAACAGATCCCAATTACCAGCATCAGACAGTGAGACTACCCCAGCAGGGCGGTGTGGTTTAGCAGACCACCAGCATTCGGTAAACTCTTTAACCTTACCCTGTATCAGCATTTCTGACGCATCCTTTAGAGGCATCTGCATCACTTTAACTTTGTTGGGTGAGAATAGGTCCACTATATTCTTGGTAGCTTCTAGGCCAGCATCGTCTTGATCCATACACAGTATGACACTATCAAACGACTCAAGAAATTCAAGTGATTCTTTAACACCCTTCACCGCACTACCTGAGCCGTTCTTTAAGCTCACTACAGGCCATTTACCGTGAAACATAGAGCTAACTGCCAGCGCGTCTAACTCGCCCTCAGTGACGGTTATATAACGTCCACCAGCACGGCCCTCAAATACATTCTGACCGAATAGTCCTGAGTCACCTAGATTACCACTACAGAAGAATTGTTTGTATTTAGTTACTCGCGTCTTCAGGGCAACTATTTTATTGTCGGTATTATAGTAAGGGTAATAATGCCTAGTGATATCACCTTTAGCATCATACTCTACTGTAACGCCAAACTTATCTAGGATATCTTGGGATAACCTTCGGTCTGGTATAGATCCTCTAGTGCCCTTGATTAGATCCTCTTCTACAACTGGTATAGCTGGTGCTGGTTTAACAGCCGTTTGATTAGTCATTGATTCTCCTTGTTTAATAAAGTGACCACAACCTATGGAATAGCAAGTGGAGTGGCCGTCTTTATACTTAACTAAATTATCTTTAGAGCCACACTTAGAGCACGGTCCCCTGCTATCTACTTCTGAGTTACTTGCCGAATAGCTATTAGCCATTTATCGTGATCCTCTTTTGTTATGTAGTGTGATAGTACATCAATGATAGATGATAATGTTTTCCTGTCCTCATTACGGTCCTTTACGTTTCTGTACCAACCTTCATCGACTACCTCATTTTCTCTGGACCATTTCCCGTCATCTACAGTACGTGCTAGGACGTTGTAGTAACTCTTTAACTCAGTAACCACCACCTCTTCAATTTCCTGATCTGTTAGATTCATAACTTTTCAAGCCTTAACTTTAACTTTTCTATCATATCCTTGTTGTAAGAGATGAACTGACCACCTCTCGTAATCCCCTCTTCATAGTTAGCTATCTCAGTCTCAATCTTAGTACGTGCTTTAGATTCTGCAATCCTTTCTTTGAGTGATTTATTCTTCAATGTTTTAATCATTAACTCAGTCATTTTTTGTTATTCCTTTGATTGCTTGAAGTCCATTACCTTAGACACTAACAGTATCTTCTTAGATTTTATAGCACCATATAGTTTGTAATGTTCAATAGCAGCCCTAGTAGAACATTCTCCCCTCTTCAATAACTTACAACAATCAAACACTGATATGTTCAATGCCCTCAAATCTACTAAGATGTTAAGTTCTTGAGGGGACCACTCCCTAGACCTCTTCCCTTTAGGTTTACTCAGTTCTATAGCCAGCCAAGATCGTCTAGGTTTTCTAGGCTGTGTATTAACGACTGCCTTTTTAACTGTCTTCCTTTTGCCCTCAAAACTGTAGGCAATCTTAGGTACAAATATCATACTACTCATAATACACTACTCCAAAGAGGCGCTAGGCCCCCTTCACTTAATACTAAATAATATAATGTCTTCACCTGTAGACAAGCTAGTGATAGGTATACTTACACCATTTTTTGGAACAGGCTGTACACCCACAAATTCCCACTTTTTTCCTACTGCTCTATCGGCTGCGACTGCATCGAAAAACTCTTGGTTATCTACTGTGAACAACCATCCAACTAACATAAAACCTAACATACATACTCCTTACTTTTTTAATAATTTATCAGTTACTGCGCCACATAGTACCGCTATTACTATTGCTAATAAAGCATTGGTACTAAAAAGTGCAACTAGCCACAGTCCTATAATAACACCTACGGAAAACCTCAATAATGTTTTAATCATAGCCTACCCTCTCTTACACATAGAGCAGCAGCCTCGACATCTTCAGGCCCCCATTGGCCTATGGAGGTGCTACTAGAAGCACGTTTTATTATTTCGTCACACCATAACTGCTTATAGTCTGGTTTGAAAAGGTAAGGCCCTCTAGGGGAAGTAGAACAGGCCGTTACGCAGACTACCAGCAATAGTATTAATAATTGTTTCATGGCATCACCTTCAACAGAATAAGTAAGGCGTAGAGTCTTCAATAAGGCCCTTACTCACTAGCCAATCTAGGCATAATCTAGCCACCTCAGAGTCATCATAAGACTCGAAAAATTCTAAGGTTTCTTTTTTATATTCAAGCCCTTCCCAATAGCGGATGTTAATAGTACAACCCCCACTCCATTTAAACGTATGTCCCTCACACTCAAATACTTTATACATCTTCATTTTGACACCTCTCGTAATTCTGATAATGCTAAATTGTAGCAATCACCTCTAAACATAAATCCATTGGATGGGTCTACATCATCTTTAAATTTCTTGACTGCCAGTGTATAGTATAACTCTTTAGGAATAATCCCTGCAAAGTATAGAACTGACAAGTCACTCTTAATACGGGTGAATGCGTAATAGTCACATTTCTGTTTTGTGTTGATTGCATTTACTGAGCATTCGTAGTGTGGCTGGGGGATAGACCTACATTGTTTTGACTTGACATCCACTGTAGATCCGTCTGGCATTATGAGATCGTAATCGTAGGTATTAGCCTGTTTCCAGCCTAAGTGGTCTGATAGTACCACCTCCCCTAGAAAACCGATTACATTGCCCTTACCGCGCGTTATAGAGTTCTTTAAGACACCCATCTCTGCTGCCATATCTTTTGCGCGGGTTATCTGTTCTTTAGTTGGTATGATCGTTTGCATTTTCACTTTCCTATAGAGACAAAAAAGAACAGTTTTACATCTTATTCAGGATGTGTCGGGTAATTCTAATACTCTAACTAATATTAGAAGTCCGTATTTTCTTCAACATTATCAAACTCTAAGGGGATATCACCTGTACCCATCTCTAGCACTTTGATACGGTTGGCGTATGTTGCCAGACCGTGCTGTGGGTGAGTATTACCTTGTTTCCATTGTACACGTACCTTAGTGCCTCTCGGTAATTCGCCCTCCATAGATAATGATTTCCCTTCATCATCTAAAACATCTATGCTGTAGCCAGACTTAAACTTACGTTGGCCTACACCATGATAATCCTTAACGATTACTCCTAAGTCGGTTAGCTTTTCAGACTGTTCGGGGTCCATACATAATGTGACGTTATATCCCACATCCTGACCTTGATATTGGTCTTCTGTTAAAACATGGCTAAATGCAATATAACCTTCTGTTACTGATAGACTCATAATTAATTACTCTTTTTTAGATTACGTTTTATAGGTTATTAGACCTATATTTATTTTACCGTATGGTTATCTACCACACAATAAGGCCCTAGCTGCCCTTCAGTGTAACTCCCTTATAATTATTTAAGGATTATAATAAAGTTAATACTGAAGAGTACCTAAGTGCTAAGGAACTATTTTGAGTTTAGCATAAATCATTCCATTAATATATAGTCTGACTCTATTATTTCTGTATAGGGTTCAATTTCTAGATTATCTTCTAATACTGAATCATCATCATAGTAAACGTCTACCCCCTCTAGGTCTGTCCCTGTTAGCTTATCTCCCTGTTTAATACACTTACTACATAACTCAATATCGTCATCATCTAATAACAGACTGTCACATGATTTGCATTTCATGGTAATCACCTCAAGTTGTAATTATAGTAACAATAAGTCGTCTATTTCTAGACCTGATTTAATAGCAGCATCTCTAACTCTATCAGATGTGTGAAAATTAACGTACTCACGCATGGATCTAGCATTCATATTGAACCATTTATTACACCAATATTCCTGATACTGGTGTAATTCGTATAAAGCTAGTTTACTCTTTAGTGCTTCTTTTGTTTCATAGATATCAGGGTTAACAGTGACACCTTCATCTTGTCTAGCATACTTTAATTGGTCTGCTAGATAGTCTCTATCCTGCTGATCTATGGTGGTGACATCCCCATTATCTAAAGTAAGGATGGCATCTCCCGTTTCCCTATTAATCTCAAAATGTAACATAATTAATACCCTCTTTTTTTTCTTAGGTTAACACGTAATAAGTATCCTATAGATTGGTAGCGACACAAGGCGATATGGTCGGTACTAGAGTACGCTTTAGAGTCTATTAGCCCTGCTAAGTACCAGTAGAATGACTCTTCATCAGACGGCTTTATTAAGCGTCTAAAGGACTTGGTTGTTAATATAGTTGCTTTCATAAATTACCCCTCAAAAAAAACACCTGTAATTAGGGCTAACCATAGTAAACCCCCTGTTAGGAATAAAAACAATTCTTCATTGTCTATCCTCTTAATCCATTGTTTAATTTTAATCATTTTTTAGTATTACCTCTAGGCTAGTAAATTTATAAACTTTAGGACCGTCTGCAAAACGTACTAAAATGCGGCCATTGCTCTGGTTGATAGATCCAATTATACCATAAGGATTATCTAGGTATTCTAATCTAACAACATCACCTATTGAATAGTCTTTCAAATTATGGTCTGTCATGGTGTATTAACCTCGTTTTTAAATTGAAAGTGTGCAATTTCCTTTTCTAGTTCTAGCATGGGTCCCTCAATATAAATTAAGTTAGACGATATGGGGTCTAGCTTATAATATTGACTAGGACCTCGACCATTATATAGGCCGATGTAGACCTCGTTTTTAGAGGTGATGGATAGGGTAGCAGATAACTCGTTAAACGCTTCTAAGATCATTTTTAACACCCTCCCTGTCCATCTCATTCCAAGTTCTATTTAGAATAACGTGCATCATAGTGGATAGCTCTTTTAATTCAATCATATTACAACGCCCTACTAATGAGTCGTTTTGCGGGTATGAGTTAGGTTTACTGTACTCATTATAGGAAGCAACTTCCCTAGACTCAGCCGCTATAGGCTCTGGGGCTAAAGATGCGGCCCCGTTTAAGAACTCTAACAGCCCTGTTTTGTCCGTTGGGACTTCATAGGGCTCTATGATACCGAACTCTTTTTTAGCATCAATTTGAGTACCAGCCCATCTAGTTCGCTCTTTATTTACGTATAGTTTCATATACTACCCCTTCGGTAATTTAGTTTTATGGTTTAGGTATAGTTCGGTATGTTTAGGCGTTAAATTTCTATATTTTATTATATTACGCTGGGAATTACTCCCTGCCCTATACTGATGTGGATCGTCACTATATTCATAGGTGATATCGTGGTTTTTTAATAGATCCCTATATTCTGTTATAGTCATTTGTTATACCTCATTAGTATGAATGCTGGGGCCATCAGAATTAATATGATAATAGTTATACTTAAAATTTCCATGATTATATTTATCCTTTTAATTAGTTTATTGTTTCATAAAATACACAATGTATACTACAGTTTACATTAAGCATACTTAATGGATACTACAGTATACATTTGAGTGTATATTGCTTCTATCGTGATATTAAACCGTGACCCCTTTTAATTTCCAGTCGTTTAAGTATACCGAACCATTACGGGTGTATACATTAATACGTAGAGCCCTTAAACGGCTCATAGTGGTTCTAGTAGGATATTTACGCAGGGTCGTTATATTAGCCCGTGCCATCTCGGTTTCATAGTCATAGGTGGCTATATGATGCCCGTGTAGGTAGATCAGAGCTTCATCATAATTAGCTTTATATTCTACACCTGTATTTTGTTTGACCCAAAGACGGTCTTGATGATCTATCGCTTCCCACATTTTCTCTTCTATTAAACGCATAATTTTATTCCTTACTTTAGTTTATTTTACTTTGGTTTATTGCATAACAATCTAAACACTATTTAATGTGCTATCTAATAAACCTAATGAGGGCTCCAAAGAGGGCCCTCAGAGCCCTTTAAATGGTTTAGGGTCAATACCCTACAGGGTAACAAGTTTAAGCACTCTCAAGCGATTCTGAGGGCGCACTCATA
>TARA_R110000803_G_scaffold5230_6_pt1 | contig 12195 bp, 13 predicted proteins | sample TARA_R110000803 | Tara Oceans TARA_R110000803 (sample SAMEA4397772) | marine metagenome | biome: Polar Biome; feature: [SRF] surface water layer (ENVO:00010504); material: water (ENVO:00002006), including particulate matter (ENVO:01000060) such as... | depth 5 m | reverse complement strand
CCTGTTATCGTATCACCAGTGGATAGTTCTGCCGCCCCGAATACAGGCTTAAATATGTATGGGGTCCCGATCCCTGAATGCTGCGCGGACCCGTCAAAAGAGAAAAATAAATGTTTCTTATGCACAAAAACATGTAATGGTGTATCCGTTACCATGCCTGTATCAATTGGTACGAAAACTGTACCGTCGAATTCAAAACCTCGACTGATACCGTCAGCGCCATACAGTCGGTTAGTCCCTGCAGCGCCACCGAAGTTATTCGAGACCATTTCATATCGACCGCCAGGTAACTGCACTATAGCGCTACTATCAGCGGCTATCGTCGCTACGTCGAGGTTAGCCCCTACTTTAACTGTCTCGGACTGAAAAGTACCTGTTTGCGATGCGAAAATATATCTACCTGCAGAGTCACCACCTAAAAGCGACCCTGACTCGAGCACGATTCTAGTGACTGTTGCGGTTGCGCCCGATATCTCACCGGTTATTACGTCACCTTCGGCTACTTCATAAGTACCACCGGACGTGAAAGATAGTTCGAACCCTAGGGTCACTTGAACCCAACCAGACGGTGATGACTTATATAAATCGGCTGCAGTACCACCAACATTATTTCTAAACGCGTACCATACATCAGCTAGCTGATAGATACCTAGAATAGCCCCGGACCCTGGGACCTCAGTTATATCGCCTCGGAATTCGTCAGCGGCTAAGTTTAGATATTGAGCGTTTAATAATGATGTTGCTGCGCCGCTTCGTCTTGCTAATGATGACGCAGTGCCTTCGGTTGACGCCGATACTTGTAAATCGTTAGTAGCATCAAAAGTGCCCGTTATTCTAGCAATAGCTAAATAATTAGGGGTCTCACTTGTCACTACCGCAAGAACTACGGCAGTAGCACCCGACGTTAACTGAGTAATCGTGTCACCTACTGAAAATTCGCCAGTGATCGTAACGTCTAATACAAAATAGTCCGCATCCGATGGCGATGGGCTACCGTCAAATACCTCGTAGCCTTGGATATCGGTATAACCTTGGTCATTGATAGCCATTTCGTAATTTTGGGACTCTCTAAGCCTACCGCCTTTAGCGTTCCACGGCTTAGTTTCCGTGTCATAGCCACCGGTAAATTTTAAGAAGTCAAATTTAGGTTGTGCCAGTTGCATTTTTTTCATGCCAGCGGTCCCGCTATTCTAAACGACTGTGACTGATTCCGTTTAAGCTGGTTAGTAATACGTCTTTTGCCTCTTTCTGCTCGAGATAGAATCTCAGGAGCTGATTCAAACAAGGCGTAAGATATCATTGCTTCATACTTTATCAAGGAATGATACGCGGTTGGTGCTTCGGGAATATCTCCATCAGCAGCTAAAATTTGTGCTGACCTATGATAATCACCCCTAAGTGTATAAATATCGTTAGGCGTTATACCTAGCTGGATTTCATCTTTAGGGTTGACAGTTATGTGGATCGGTTGCGAAGTTTGAGACTGTAATGAACCTGTTTTGTATAAGTATTCGAAATTATCCCAAGAGGTCCAGGTTAGTAAAACTTGACCACCTACACCACTGGAAGTTAAAAATATCTTAGGCGGGTTTCTAAAATCGTCTAGTCTCCATGTTTTAAAACGTGATATTACCGCCGCGTCGTCAACATCGGTACAAACGCCAAAGGCGTATGTGTCGGTACCATCTACAGTGTTAACCTCAAAACTCCTACGATTCCATCGGAAGTTTTCACTACCTTGTATTTCTTCGTAGGCGTCACGGACCCAGTTAACTATTCGATTAAGCTCACCGGTTTGGCTAAGTACCGCAGTCGGCTTAGGCGACGTATCAGCACCGCCAGCCACACCACATTCTCGGGCTACATCTTGACAAATTTTTAGAAACGTCGCCATTAGTTTTAGATCCTTGTATCGTTGGCCACACGCATTAACCATTTAGCCCCTAAAGGGTTGCGATCATTTAGGATCTGCAATGGGTATCTATGAGATTTAGTTTCAGGGTAGACCACTTCTAACTCATTTTGATTGTTGCGGCGTTCTACGTTTGCATAAGACGAGATCTTAGCGCGTAATAGTACTTCGACGTAATTTCTAGGTAACCATTGTTTTTGGCCACGGACGATTAATAGTTGTCTGCCATTAACACCGACGAAAAACGTATGATCAGGATACGTCGATGCGGAAGGCATAACCATAATTTCTATTTTTTCTAGATCAAATAGGGTTTGTTCAGCTTTTGTTTTAAATTCCATAGTATCTACGCTGGATAGACCTGGGCGAACCGTTTCTACATCAGCATGGACGTCACCATTTTTGGCAAATTCGATATCTACACGATCTAGTTTAAGATACGCGTCTTCTGAATGAGCACCGTCTTTAGTAATACTTGTGGGGTTATTTTTTGCGCTAACCGCTTTTAGAATTTCAGCGATAGAGCCTTTCATTTCACTCATTTGAGCGTCGACATTTTTGTTAGAATCTTCTACTTTTTGATTAGATTCTTCGAGTTGTGTCTGTAATACCTTTAGGCTTAATACGGGTTTAGCTTTTTTATCCGTCATGATAATTTTTCCTACATAGTTAAAATAAAGCTAAGTTAACGTATACGTTAACTTAGCTTGTTCAAGCTACCCTAATTATAGACTAAGATACTTGAGTCGTCGTCATACCGTCTTCGACAGAACACATGCCGTCTAAATACCAGTTAGTGCCGTCAGTCCAAACATGGGCAAAATCGCCATGTACTGCTAAGTTAGCTACAAACGAGATAGTATCTGCGTCTTGCACCACGGGTACTGAACCCGCAGCATCCTCAGGTGTACAGATATTACCGACGATAATATTAGCACTAGCATTAGTCACTACCGTATGAGTGGTCGTAGGCACTGTAGCGCCGATATGGAACCAATACTCTAAACCTGCAGCCGGGGCCGGTAATGTAGTAACAAAAGCTGTCGCAGTGTTCAATACGAAATGCGTTCCGCTTTCGTTTGCTGCCACCGATTTTGTAGTTGTTAAGACTCCTTGGTTAGCACTCTTAGGAAGTAATGTGTCATAGCCTTCATTACCTGATTTTTTTATCCTTACGACCGCGTTAACACCTAGTGTTAACTTGTCTGTAACTGTTATATTTCTTGCTCTTTGTGAACCTTTCATTGAATCATCCCTTTTACGTTGGAAGTTCTACCCCTTACGACGGAATTGACGTAAGGAGGAGTTGATTTTCAGTATACTAGCTAGCTTGAGGACGATCCGGCATCATGGCTACATCTACAAAAGTAGAATCAATAGCCGACCATGAGGTCGTACCTGTAGTGAAAGCACTACCACTATCATTCTTAATAATCGCATACCCAATAGGGCAGAAATCATTAGGAAGACTAGGGAATGGCGGCGTGATAAGTAACGTCGTAGTACCTGGTTCGATATTAGTCTTAGCACCTTGAGATAACTGAATCGCACCAGCAAGGTTAACACCGAATACCAAAGTACAAGCTTCATCGTCGGCTAATGCCACAAAAGCCGTACCGGTAGTCGCATCAGTAGTAGGCGACGCTGTGTTAGTTTGTGCAGCCAAGGCCGTACCGAACTTACCGTCGATTACATGTACACTAGCTGCGCCAGTGGTATATGTAGAGGTAGTACCTGCGATCACGCTAGTGTTAGCTAAGCTGACCGTACCCCCTAAATTTAAGTTTGGGTTTAACATAATTTATTTTCCTAAAAAATTAATATGAAAGAGCGCCCCCTAAGGAGCGCAATTTAGCTAGTTACTAGCTATCACCTAGAGCAGTAGCACCACATTCTAGTACAGCAGCCCAACCATCATTTTGCATGAATGGAGCACACCAGAACTTACCACCAACATAACCACGTTGACCGAGTGGATCTTGCTTATCCTTCTTGCTATGAGGTAAGTGAGTTAAGCTGAAACCATCTAAACCACGTAAGGCTACATCACCCCAAGCGTCTTCTGCAACGATAATCATAAAGTACACATCGACGTTAGCCGCACCAGCAGACACTAGGCCTGTAGAACCGATTGCAGCACCACCCGCTAGAGTAGGACCTAATTCAGGTGACGTAATGAAACGATATTCGTCGACTGCACCTAATTCGCGCGGGTGAGCTTTCATACCGATACTACCGTATTCAGCAGCTTTCGTGAAACCTTCAATTTCGCGTATATCATGCGCCATATCGGTATCGACAAATACTAAATAACCTGATTCGATTGGTGTCGTATTATAATTAGGCGATGCCTGGATTACTTCGGTAATTTGGTCAGCTCGGTTAGCCTCCAAAGAACGAGTAATATTACGTAAACGATTTAACGTCACGGTAGCATCAACAGTTGCACGGGAAGTACCACCCGCATAAAATTTATTCGTACTTGCTTTAAGTACACCATAAGCAACTAATTCTTTAACAAGGCCCATACGTTGTCCGGCTTGTTTCATCATAGGCTTAGGGATATCATCTTCGTACAATTCAGCAGTTTTGTCGGTATAAGCATACAGACAGCTATACTGGTTTAGTTGCACGGTAATATCTTGTGGTGTGATCGTATCTGCAACAGGTGTAACGCCATCAGTTGTCAAATGCGTATTAGGATCAACTACCCAGTTGTTAATGGTAGATGAATCAGTAGTTGTGCCACCAAAAGGTAACCAACGACGGAAAACAACAGTGTCCGACATATTTTTGCCGATCTTATGCTGGCGACCAGTAATAGAAAGGACCATACGCGGGATCGCGTGTTTTAAAATCTCACCCTTTGTCTTAGCAATTCGAGGGGTGTTGCTATCATAGGAAACTATACCCATTAGGTTTTACTCCAATATATATAAAAATATAAATTAAGAAAATTGGCTTTTTTGCCAAAAACTTTTATCTTCTCAATAAAGGGTAAAACCGTTTACTGTTAAATCTCTCAGGGCTATTGCGCTGATAATATACATTTTAGGCTAATTTTCAAAGCCTTCTATAAAAGCTTTGTTAACTTCGTCAGTAGAGGATGCTGGCGCTCGTTGGCGCTGTTGACCACTAGTGGGCGTTATATTAGCTTCAAATAGATTTTCTTTTTCCTCAAGTTCCGATGTTGCTGGATCTGCAGGAGTTTTAGCTACTTTGTATAGGTCTAATAAAGATATTGCGGATTCACTAGACGAGTCGCCCCATAAATTGCCTTTTTCTTCTGCCCATACTGGGTGATTATCTTTCATAGACTCAAAATATTTATTAGCTGTGCCATACGATGCCGCTGAATCATCAGGGGCCACTAGACTAGCTTGATATAAAAGACTGTCGTAATAATCACTTTCTTTCTTAGACGGGCCACCTTCGTAAGCCCAGTCTTTAAATTTGTCATCTTTGACGGTAGTTTCCCACCCAGGGTGCTTAATGTCAAGTGTACGCTTAATTTCGAGTTGTGCCATAGCTTCACTATTGATAGCTTTGGCCTCTGCGCGCATTTCTACTTTTAACTTATCTATCGCCGTACCGACTGACATACTTACGCCTTGGTCAATCTCGTCAAGCGCCGCAGCGAATTCGCCAAATTCTTCGCGCAGTTCGTCACGCTTGTCTTTATTGGTCATGGCGTTTAGCAGTTGATCGCTAGTCACCACCGGTTTTTCTAATGGCGCCTCGTTGGCTTGCCTATCTAATAGACCCTGCAGTTTGTTAGCCCGGCCCGAGGCTGAATTAGCTATGTTTGTAACCTTAACCAATTTAGCGTCTTGGGTTTCAAATCGTGCTCTTATTGCTGCAGGTACACCATCCCATGGATCAGCTTCGTCTTTATTAATCTCGTCACCGGCCCCAGGGTTTAGTTCGTCGCCAGGTTTAATCTCCAAATCGTCGCTAGTGACAGCGGCAAGATCGGCGGCTGGTGTTGTTTGGTCAAGCTCAGCGCTAAGGTCTATTTCTTTATCTTCAAAACCTGCGGTGAATGCTTCATCTACTTTTGCTTTGGATGCTTTTCCCATCGTATTTTTTCCTCAATTAAATAGCACTTTTTATGCTACTAGTCTCTTTAGGTTGCTTAGGTTTTACGGCTCTATTAAAAGCTTTTATCTCCGCTATGCGACCCCTAATATGTATATCGGCGTCAAATTTATCATTATCTATTCTAAGTTTAGTCAACCTATCGTCAAAATACTTTATTATTTTAGCGACGGCTGGATTCATTAGGTCTATTTCGGTTAACAAGGGCTCTTTATTGGCCATCGGCAAGCCCCTTTTTCACTTCTTTGATAACTTCATGAACAGACCTAGCACATAAATAAAGGTCCTCGTCTTCGATATGCAGAAAATGCCCCGCCTCCATTTGACCCATAATATGTACATCGGCCAAACATGCAGGATGGTCCTTTTGCTCTACTAAGCACCACGTTCTCTCATCTTCCGGTGTCTTTGTGGAGAAAATTATCATACGAGCCTTATGAACGACTTTCGCTTGTTCTTCTCGTATGAACTCTTTAGTGGTATTTTCTGCCCTAATCTGGCATTGATGATCGCCACAAGTTATGTATCCGCATACTTTGGTGGCCAGATTTTCGGCCAACATTTCTTTATCGCAGAATTGACAATGGCAAGCGTGTTTATTAGACATATTGGGATTTCCTATTTTTTAAAGGCCTCGCCATCTGGCGCACGCCCTTTAGGCTCTGCTACAGGTGTGGCAACGTCGGTATCATTTAGACTAACTTGGGTCTGTAATTTCAATACAGTATCTTGAATTTTTTGTTTCAATACTTCTACTTGACGCGCGTTGACGCCTTCTTCTGTCAACTGGGCTAGAGCTGCCGCAAACTCTTGGTTCATTTGATTAAAGCCAACTTTGAATTGTCTCTCTTTGTCGTCACTAGCGTCTTTAAGCTGAGTTTTAAACGCTTCAAATTCCATTTGTTTATCTTGAACCGCGCCTTTGACCTGCGCGTCAAACTGTTTGACTTCCGCTTCACGTTCCGCTTTAAACTCTGCCAGCGACATAGCGGTCTGTTGTCTAAGCTGTTCAATCTCAAGTTTAGGATCTGCTTGAGGTTGCGCCATTTTTTCAACAATTTCTTGCCACTGTTCATCGTCAAAGTTCAATGTTTCTGGGTCGATATGATATGCCTTCAGCACTTTATCAAGCCATTTTTTAGGGTCTTTTCCGAATATAGGGTTATTAACATAAGCTCCAATTTGTAATAGAGCTTGGTTAGCTGCGTCTTTTTCTATCAAGGCAGATGAACCGCGAGCGTCGATGTTAAAGTCACCTTTTAGCGAATCATCCTTAGAATGTTGGAGGATATGCTTGTAATACCGTCTAATATGAGGCGTAGTGACGATATCATCGTATAAACGTGCAACACGACGCAAGACTGAGGACGCGTTATAGTTCTGCAGCATCATACCGCCTAGCGTTTCAGGTGTGGCCGCGTTAGTTTGACCTTGCATGATAAGAGGTAAACCCGTAATATCTTCGGCCAATTTTAGACCTAGCTCTATGATGTTCTGTAGTTCTTCTTGAATCATAGGGGCTTTTAAAAACTGAATAGCATCTTTAGCCGCGCGAGGTGTATCGCTATCGGCTTCGTCCGCACCGATAAACACTTTCCAAGGGCGAACTTCATTAGGACCTTCGGCAGCTTGCACTAAATTGGTATCTATATACAGCATAGGTCCACCGGCGACCCCGGCATTATCCATCATGTGACGCATAGCGCCAACGATAATACGCTGAGCCGGTCTAAGCTGTCTAGCTACACCAATACCGAAAGGCATACCTAATCGGCGTTGCCATACCATAACGTCATAAGGAAATTCACCGTTTTCTAAATGAGATATAGTCGTTTTTATTACGTGGTTATTAACCATCGTAAGCTGAACGTATACGAATTCTTCGTCGTTGCTAAACTTGATATTTTCTTTCTCAGACATAATATCAATAGCAAGTAAGTCTTTAGTACTGATAGCGCCATGGTAATACCAAATTTCAAATAGATTCTTTCTTTTGTCGGTAGCGTATGAGGATAGACCTGGGTTTTCCGCAGTGTAATCCCCTTCGGCCATCATTGGGCCTTGTTCGATAACTTTTTTAATCTGGGGGGTTAGGTACCCTGGGGTACCTATGAGTTTCATTAAACCTGCGGGGGTGATATCGTCACGCTCCCAAGTATAGCTACCGCTGTGAATATCTTCACCACATGCAGGATCGGGGTAAAAGTTTCTGTAGAAAATACGAATAGACGCGGGTTTGACTTCATCTACTTGTTTTAACTTACCATCAACAAAGACTAGCTTAGTCGACTTAACTGGAATAGGCCCTTTTAAGATACCTGATCCTACTTTGGCTGAATCTTCAATTAAGCGCCTATTATGACTATTAAACTGTGATTCCACATGCCAGTCCCATATTTGAGTTTCAGCTTTTTTCGCGGCTTCTTTGGCAAATTTCATTAATTCTTTAGCTTGCTCTACGGCGTTTTTTTCTTGTGCCGCGCGGGCTTCGGGATCTTCATTATTCTTGTCAATAGATTCTCTAATAGCTCTAGGTATTTTACCGTCCGCTAGACCCGACATTTCAGGCTTAGGTGTAGGCGATATAGCCCAGCTTTTGTCAGCTATTGGCAACATCATATCACCCATACGGGCTGATACTGCGTCGACATAAGCTCTAGTAATGTTTAAAAATATGGTAGAACCGCGGGTAGCATTGTCTTGGTCTTCGATGACCTTTGACCCTAACGGTTTGCCGCGCCAAGCTTTTAGCTCGCTACGGTTGGCATCGTCGACACCTTCGTAATATTCTTCATCTTCTAGCCACTCATCTTCGATGCCCGAGGCTTTACGACCGTCGATAGCCTCCGAACGTGTTTCAGCTAATTTGAGACCTATCACGTCGAGGTCTTTACTAACTTCGTCCATATCTATGTTAAGTTCTTTTCCCTGGATTATGACCAGTTTAGTATTCTTCTTTTTCTCGTCTTCATTGGTCATGATTATTGTACTCTTTCTTTATAGAGAATGGTGATATTACCTGTAGCCGAATCGTCGGGATCGATTATAAGACTGTTTTCGAATATGACGCCTTCATCGGATGCAAACTCTACTGATGTACCTGCAGTAATGCTAGCAGGTATCATAAATATCGTAGTAGCCCCGTCATTAATATTAGTAACGTGAGCCGATACCGTGGTATTAACATGATACCCACGGACTATTACCGCGGTAGGCGATACCGTGGAAATATTAGTAGCAAGGTCTATAGCCTTAGGCGTCCAGTTTTCAGCCATTATCTAGGTTACTCCATGAAGACCTGATTGATGATCACCAGTTTGCATACCTTCATAGATAGCAGTTATCGTTGGTGATGTACCCGCAGTTAGTACGGTTAGGTTTAATCTTACATGTAAACACGGGCTATCTACGTCAAAAAATATAGCTCCATCGTTTACTATATCGGCTGCAGTAAAAGCGTGGGTGCCTATAATGTCAAAGTTAGTACCGTCAAGACTACCTTCTAAAAGAATTGTAACCGCTGTCGGGTCACCTGTTGTGACAACTTGGAATACGTGTTTATCGACCAGTCGGTTAAAAGCTTTAGCTATGCCTACACCGGTAGCGGTTGCCGCGGCTAAAAGTACTGTTTCTGCTGCCATGATGATTGCCTTAAAAAGTTTTTAGTTAGCTTAAAATTCTAGTATTCGTGCATATTTTAACCACTTTGGCGCGAATTCCTTTTTTGGTGAATTCACATAGTCTAATTTATATGGCATAATCTTTATCTTGAGCTATCTTAAAGTATACATGTGATTCGTATATTATCATAAAATTTTAGTTATTAAAATTATTTACTGGGAACCTGAAATATGATAGACAAAATGTCAAATATCATTAGTAATATCCATATCGACGCAATCGACCAATTCGCTGATAGAGTAGGCTTATCGTCTATCGCTGCGAGTTTAGGGTTAACCGTTACAAAAGGTGTGGAGGTATCCTTATCCCCCTGGGGTTTAACCGATTATGCCCTAGCAATATCATGTATTGGCGGTGTTCTATTCATTATAGAAAAATTACTAGTCATATATCTTCGATACAAAGAAAGCAAAAAAGTCGCTAAAGAAGAAAGTAAAAATAAAAAATCCCGCAACATTCCTAAATAACTACATTCCGACGCCAGGGTCCCTGGCTCTAATACTTCTAGTTTGAATATTACCTCTATTGCTCTTTTTAACCTTAGGCACTTTAGTCGCCATGCACATCATAAGCGCATCAAATAAGTTAGGGGATTCAATCTGCCTAGCCTTCATTTCTTTTTTACCCTCGACTTTAATCTTGCCATTATTTGTCCAAAGGCGTTTAGGTCTAGACAATTCCGCTATCAATTCAAAGCGATTAACACATTCTGAATCGATAGAGATTAGGTTATCGAAGTCTATATCAAGTACCATACCACCCGCTTCAATTTGTTTACGGACGATGTACGCATTCTCGAACCGGTCCCTTAGCCATGTTCCGGCCTGAGACCTAAAATTCAAGAAAGTATCTTTATTCTTTTTAAGCATTTTACGATCCGCTGGTGTATCTCCTGGTTTCTCACCATATCGCTTATTAGGGTCTTCAATCACCCCGGACCCGTAGAACGTCTTAAACTCTAATCGAGTATCCTGGTAGTTACCGAAAGCCATTTTCATGACAGGGGCACCCATACCGTCCGCGTCATAGGTTAGAATCTCACTCTGATTAATATAAGCGCGATTGTAGGCCCATGGTATAGCTTGAGTAATATCACCGTCGGTTAGTAGCTCTGCAGCCGTTACAACGTAACCATGCCTTGAGCATATCGCTTTAGCATCCCCAGTATCCGCAGGATCGAATGCTGTTACTTTTATTCCTGTAGGTAGTACTTTGATAAGCTTGTGTAGGTCAAGTGCGGCCTGGACCCATTGCGAAGGGATAAATACATCTTCTGCAGACGCATTCGGATCGCGATCAATTTCTTGTGCCACGGTAATAGGGTCGCGTTCGTCTTTTTGTTTCTGGTACCAAGCTTCGTCTTTACGCGGGTCATCGCGCCAATCGAATATAAATTTTCTTCTGGTGCCTTGGAATTTTAGGGAATTTCTGTAGAACAAGTTACCGTTACCGTTAAAGGTACTTATATCAATTTGACAGTTAGTAGCCTGAGATAGTGAGTTCGCTACGGCCATTTGTCTCTCGACGAACGCTGATTCATCCACGAAATATATACTCTTACGCCCACCTCGACCAATCTGGTCCCCAGCATCACCGGTTATCGTTGCACCATTATTAGGGTTAATCATTTTCATAAAGCCGCTATGGACACGCTCTATATAATCTTCTGGCATAAATTCAGGCGGTACGTGGGCTAAGAAAAATCTAATTTTCTCGAATATACAATCGGGGTCACCTTTTTTATCGACCTTGTCTTCTTTAGCACTACCGAACCCGACACTAAACCCATCGATGAATAGCCAGTTAGAACAGGCATACGCGACAGATAACCAAGTAACGCCACAATCTCGGGACTTTTCTACTATACCGTACTCGCCGTTCTTCCACTGCTGATCAATCCATCTTAGGTATTCTTCTTGTTTAGGCCAAACGATAAAAGGAATATTAGGTAGTAGGCCTTTCTCGATTTGTCTAGGGTCAAAGGTAAAACCCCAGTCGCTTATAAAGTCCCACGGGTTATCTTTGTAATACAATTTTAGTGCTGCTAATAGCTCGGGATTACTTCTAAGCTCGGTTAGCTTTTGTTGGCGCCTCTGAAATACATCAGTGTAATCAGGATTTAGATAGTCAATGTTAGCCATTAGCTACAGCCTTCTATTTTGTAATTTAATAACGCTGAGCGCAGCGGTTCAGTTTGTCTTAAGACTATTTTTTATCGCGGGGTATTAAGTACAGTACCTTTCACGCACTAATTACAAACCACCTCTCGCCGCCACTTCTTCCACCCATTTATCAAACGCTGATCGTTCGAAGGTTTTTAATATAGGTACGCTCGCGGCGGTTGTGTTGACCGTCTTAACTTTATCGGACCATAGCATGATGTAGATATCGAATTGCGAGTTCTGAGAGCCCCCTGTAAACGTAGATCTTAGCATAGGTACTTTTGTAGATACACCTGACTTAGTTACTGTCACAGACCCTAACACGTTTATATAACCTTCGAA
>TARA_R110000803_G_scaffold72032_1_pt1 | contig 12224 bp, 14 predicted proteins | sample TARA_R110000803 | Tara Oceans TARA_R110000803 (sample SAMEA4397772) | marine metagenome | biome: Polar Biome; feature: [SRF] surface water layer (ENVO:00010504); material: water (ENVO:00002006), including particulate matter (ENVO:01000060) such as... | depth 5 m | reverse complement strand
CTACTTCTGCTTGTGATTGTGATTCTGCTGCTAGTCGTTCAGTTTCAGCAGCCTGATGGGTCGCTTGAAGAGCATCCCTAGAAGCGGTTTGTTCTACTAAATTATTACTTCTAGCAGACCATCGGGCTGCGAATTTTTCCACCCCATCCTTAGCAGAATTTAATGCTCGTCTTCCTTCTTGTTTAGCATAAGGCTTTAATCCTTTTATTAATCCTTCTGTTAATTGTTTGCCACCTAAACTAGCCTTAAGTAATCCGACATTTTTTTCAATATTACCTCGTGCATCTCGTTTTGCTACCTCGGCAGCGATTTTAGTTGAGACGACTCGGTTTCGGTCGACTAATCCCTGGGCTTGATTACCATAATCTATATTTTTAAATACATCGGACATTTTATATATATAGTTGATAAAAAAAATCTTGATTAATTATAAATATGCCAAAAGTTCTAAAAGTAAATGACGTATCAGACGACTTTCATATTAAGCATAAGATATTTGACCTACCATTTAGGCTACTACTGAATTCTAAATCTCAAATCGGCATGGGAAAGACAACGCTAATTTTAAACCTAATTTTAAACCCTGAAATGGGATATTCGAAGTTTTTTAAAGGAAAACACATATGGGTAATATCCAATAATAAACTAGATAACAAATTAAAAATGTTGGCAGAATATAAAGAAATTCCAGATTCCAATATCATGTCGTATGATGAAAACACGCTGATGCAGTTATATGATGACTTAGAAGATGATTTTCTAGAAGATAAATCTAATAAAGAATTTCACCACAGATTAATTATTTTCGATGATGTAGGTTATTCGAATTCCCTAAAGAATAAACAGGCTGGTGTTATATCGAAGTTGATATCTAACGGACGTCATTTAGGTATCAGTCAGATATATACTACTCAACGTTTTTCGATGTGTTCTAGTATATTAAAATCTAATGTGACGGCGGCATGTTTCGGTAATACGTCTATGGCTGAACTAGAATTAATATCAGACTCATTTAATTATCTAGAATCTAAAAAAGAATTCATTAAGTTATTTAGGAAGTATACGGATGAGCCTCGTTCGTTTCTATGCATTAATTTCACTAATGATGCTGGAATATATCAGGATAAGGAATTTACCACCATAAAAATTAATTCAGTTTAAATTTGTTCTTGTAATGTGCTATTGAACCTCCGAGTGTTGGATTATTCCAGAGAACATAGTATGATAGGTATCCTGCTCTCATTGGGTTATTAGTTGATAAATCTTTTTGGTGTCTACGGCGATATGCTGCCTTGACTACATCTCTATCAGCCTTTTTAGATAAATAGAATTTAGAACTCTTATCGTTAATTAATGTATAATCACGCATACCAGCACTTCCGAATGAGACCTTTTTTTCCTTTCCATTTTCAAGCATAAAATAAGCATCATATTTCTTTTTAGAATTTGAACTTGGAATAATTTTCATTAGTTTAGACTTCATTTTATATTATAGTATATTTTTTAATCTAATAATTTAATATTACTTGATAATATAATGCCTCCTATTCGTGATAATAATTTATCAACTGATGACCTAAGCCTAATTGCTGGGGGGTTTATCCTATTAGCCTGTACGTGCACGTGCTGGTGCTATAATTTTTTTTCAAAATAATTAATTTTCTCAGTTTATACAGGAAAAAAATATATCGTATTATTATAACATGGACGAACAACTCGAATTAACTATTACGGAACCACTACTACTCGACGAACCAGAGCCACCTAAACCTAAAAAGGAAAAGAAACCACGTAAGCCTATGACTCCTGAACATAAGGAAAAATTAATGAAATCACTCGCGAAAGCCAGAGAGAAATCTGCTCTTAATCGTGGTCTTAAATCTAAAGCCAAAAAGATTTTAAAGGCTAAAGATGAGGCGGAAACTATGGATATTATTAGAAAATCTCAATTATCTATACCTGATAGTAGAGATGAGAGAATTAAAGAACTTCAAAATAGATTAGATGGGTTAACGCTTCAGGATGTCGTCGTCAAACCAAAACGAAAACCTAAACCTAAACCTAAACCTATACCAGAAGAGGAAGAGGAAGAGGAAGATGACGCCGATTATACATCGACCCCACAAGTAGAGCCTAATTATGTTAGTAAACCAGCACCACAGACACAGACACAGACACCACAGACACAGACACCCGTAGCAGTATTAGAACCTAAATTAAATTTTAAGTCTGTTCGTGGTGCTAAAATGAAACGAAGAAGATAAATTATATTGATTTTGTTTTAGACCTTGTCTTAGGTGGCTCTTTATGGCTACTATCGTCTAGTGTTGGTAATGCGTCAATTTCATTTGTAACTATTTTTTTAATCTCTTGATTAATTTTAAAATCAATCTGCTTACCATCTCGAAGACATGTTCGTTTTAATATTTCGATACATTTTTTAGGGTCATATACTAATAGCATTCTACGAAGTAATGCACAATCCTCGCACCAATACGACCAGTAGCCAACTCGTTCACGCTCACAACAAAAGTAGCAGATAGACATGTTATATATTAGACTTAGATTTAAAATATTGAAATAAAATATATTAGATATTTAAATGATTAATTCACCATATAGCCGTATCGAAAAAGACCTGATTATACCAAAGGAAAAGAAGAAGCCAAAGATTACTCTAAAAAAAATATTTAAGGGTTTAAATGGAAAAAATGGGAAAAAAAGTAAATCCTATGGGACGTTTAAATAATATTTTTTTTATCTTAACCAATTATATAAATGGAGTATATGATGAATTTTAAACCACAGTGGGAAGAATATCTAACACTAATTAGACCTGATTTAAGCGAACAGTCTAGGAAATTATACGCAAATCAACTCCATCACATAACTATAAATAATGGATTGAATGATTTTAATCCACTAAAAACGATTACGAGACTGGTTAATAAAGCAATGCGAGAAAAATCATTAAAATTTATAATCCTAAATGGAAGCGACCAATCTAGAAACCAGAGATTATCTGCCGTTAGAAATCTGCTAGAAGCACATAAGGAATCACTTGATAAAAAAAAATATGATAATCTAACCAAATTAATATCATCTGTAGGCGATAGATTAAGGAATCAAATCAGTCAAACCGCTGGAACAAACATTAAAACCGAAGATGAAGAAAATAATATGACCGCATCATGGAGCGAGTTAACCGAATATGCTAAAGACTATAAACCTGATATAGATAATGCTACTGGTATGCGTGATTATTTAATTCTAAATCTAATGCTAAATAATTATGAGGAAAAAGATGGAATTAAATATTACGTATTATTAAGAATAATTGAATATGCTGGTCTATATCTTTGGACTAATCGTAAAACACCCCCTAACAATAAGCAAAATTATATATGGCTCCATAAAGATTTATTATATATTCAGCATAGTAAGACTACTGGAGGAGTACGTAGGGTGGGTACTGCCATCGTCAATCAGCCAAGTAATAAGACGTATTCGTTAAATGCTGATGTAAAGGAATTCTTAATGAAATATATTAAGAAATATAAAATTAAAAATGATAAGCCTATTTTTTATAATGATAAAATGACTGCACAAATAGATAGGTCTTTTTTTTCCAAAACATTAAAGCAATTACTCTCTAAATTTGGTGATAATGTTAACTCAACTATGCTAAGGAAAATATATGAAAATAGAACGATAGATGATACCTTAAATGCTAACCAAACCTCGGAATTAAATAAGAATCTAGACCATTCAATTGGAATCGCAAATACTTTTTATAAAAAAATATAATTTTTCACAAATTAAATATTATACTATAATATAAAATGGTAAACCTTGTTAGACTTACGAGCCGAGCAGATACAGCAGATTTTAACGCATCATTTGACGATGGTATTCATATTAATGAGAATGCGAGTATCGCTCTCCAGAATTTGACCTGCGAAACTATATTCCAGTCATTAAGTATATCTAATACGAATAATGTCGTATCATTCCAATTAGATGGTGGTAATAGCCAGAATCAATTACCAACACCAGCACCACCAGCAATAGCAACTCCATTTAGCACCGTCCAGGCTATCCTACCCACTAGAACCTATCTATCATCTAATTATAATGAGTTTTTTTCAGATTTAGAAGGGGCTTTAAATTCTACATTAACTGTAGGTAGAAGCGTAACAGGGGGCGATATATATAGTGAATTTAAAGTAGACGTGCTATCCGATAAAGACAGACCAAAAATATATTATAAATACTCGCCTATGCAAATGTGGTTTAATATGAATGAGGATTTATCCCCACGAGATAATGACCAAGAACTTTTTGGAATAAGTCAGGTCGCAAATTTAGAAACACTAGAAGTTTTAACATCATCTCCAGGAGAATTAGGTCGACTAGGAAATATAACTCAGGTCGCTGCTGGTAATAATACTGTTGACTTGGTTAATTATATTTATCCTATTGAGACCATAACGGAATGGTCTCATGGTTCAGGAATGATGATGTCCTACGTCTATAATTTAACTAATAGTGGTCCTGCCGATTCGAACGGTTTCGGAATGGGTTTATCGTTTGGAGAGTTAGAAGGGGATACCGCTACATCCACTGTCCTGAAACAAACTAATAGAGATTTTGAGATTTTAATAGAAACAGTCGCAGGTAGTTATAGATATATTACTCCAGACGTTCCAAATACAGAACAAACACCGAGTGTTCCAGTTATTCCTCATAGCATTAATATAACAACCGACACAAATTTATTAACCCACGATAGAATTTTATTCGAGAGGAGTGGTGGTAATATTATAGGTTCAATTTTAACAACTGAAAATCCAGGAACACCAGGAAAAAAATACGTATTATTCTCTTATAAATTACCAGATGCAGACCGAAATAAAACGCTAAGACCATATATATGGGTTAAGGGTTCTAAAACTAACTGCGAAGTAGGTTTTCCAGTTTTTACGCCACATGTATTACAACAGGAACCAGACGGAACCTTTACAAATTTAGAATATGAAATTACAGGTAAATTAAATACTTTTAATGGCACTACTAGCAACGCATATAGTGAACTTGCTAGTGGATTTGAGGGGGTGCTTCCTATAATAAATAATGCTAGAATGGATTTTGATTATAGACCTTATCAGATACCTAATCTAACATTAAACGGTGCGGTATTGAGATTTCTAGGTTGGAGTCATCTGGCTTATCCAGGCGAGTCCTATTATACCATTACAACTCCAGAGACCGATATTAGTCCAGATATGCAAACAAATAACGAATGTGGTTTTATTATACAGGGTACCAGAGATATCCAAGTCGTCAATAGTGATAATTACGTGTTAGTATTGGATTCTAATCCATTAATGTCCTATGATGCCTCTAGGTTTTCGTATGGTGATACGGCTTTAACTACTACCTATAATAATATGAGGGGTCGTAGATTAAATATATTAGCGACTATTCCAATCAATAACAATACTGGAATGATAGAATTCGATAGTAAACAATTAGTCTATATTGATTTCGATAATAAATTCCCTCAAGATATTAAAAATTTAAGACTACGACTTCTTACCAAAAATCTACAGCCTGTTAATACTACAGGGCAAAGTGTATTAACTCTTTTAATCAAACCCAATTAATTTTTTTTTTTTATCTTAAATTTTTGAAATTAAAATATTATATTAATTTATAAAAATATGAGTTATTCAGCAGGAAGCATGAAAACGGAATACCTTGACCCTGTGGCATTTACGCCAAATCAACGAGCGAGATTCGAACTTGATTCTCGAAAGATGGCATATCTTCCTAATATGCGGTTGCTTAATTTAGGATGCGATAATGGAACTGGTGCTATACAATATAATCGAGGTTTAGGAACTACCAATTTAATTAAAAATTGTCGGCTCTTAGATGGTCGTCAAGAAATTTCGGCTATGCGTAATGTAGCACCATACGCATTTTTTAAAAATATGAATCGAAGTAATGATATCAATAAATCTAATGACTCCTATTTTAAACGAAATGACCTAGGATATGAAATTAACGGAGTGGATAATAAGGTTGAACACGTTTATTCGTCAGGAACATCTAATACCGCTGCTTCTGACCTTACAGACACAGGATATCAAGATTTACGAGAACTTCTACCAGCATTAAATGCCCTACCTGTTTTACCATCAGAAACGTTTAAAAATTTAATTCTCGAAATAGAATTCGACTCATCTGCACTCAATCAGGTAGTAGTAACTAATAACGCGGTTCTTACTATGTTAAGACCTGTTCTTGCTGTCGATTATGTTGACGACGCTCGTGTTGCCGCTCCATTAGTCGAAATGCTCACGAGGGGTGTTTCATGGAATGAAATCGAGTGGGACAATTTCGGAATTCCTGCTGTTGATACTTCTGGTTTTCAGCCTGGTGATACCGCTACACAATCTAAAACCAATTCGTCATTGGGATTTCGTGGTAAGGCATTAAGTCGTCTTTTAATTCAAAAGCAATTTGTCGATAAAGGTAAAGAAGTAAATACAAATGCTGTTCAGGGATTTGGTGCCGTAGTATCATCCCAAGCATTATTAGGAGAACAAACCCAAATTAATCTTAATGGTAAGCCAATATTTCCAGGTGTTAGTGGAGTAACTGGTTCAAACGAAATGCTTGGGGTTCTCGTAGATGCATACGAAGAATTACAATGCTTTCCAGGTTCTAACTTATATAAATGGACTAAATCAGCAAACCTTACTAGTACTGATTTAACTCCAGCGAGAGGACAAGCCGCATGGTCGTGTGTCGAAGTTGGTGCTCGTGTCGCTGATTTACAGGTATCTATTACTAGAACAAATAACCGAGATTCAAATAATAGAGATGCTACCAATGCACAACTTCAAATTAATTTATATGGAGAAGTTTTGAAAGTGATTACTTTCCAGAATGGCGGATATTCTATTATTTACGCTTAATTAATTATCTTTCGTATAAATCTTATATTTTTTTTATATTGTATTTTTATATAATGAGTCAGACTACAATCTTAGAATTACGACAACATGATGGCGACGGATTTCAGCCTATCGCTAATGGTGGTATCCAAAATGGTTTATGGAGTACTACATTAGATAACAATAATGCAGTGATGCTCGAGGAAGGAGACCAGGTTCAAGTTAAGTCGGTTTACCTCGATACGTCAGCGTCTGCGTCTGGATATATTCAGGTTGAAAATGATATACCTATTTCTATGACTGGAGTAATGTATTTAACTAATTTCGATAAAGACCAAACATACGAGTATGCCCAACCAACCGCACCAACACCGAAACCAGCGACAGACAATTTAAGAATATATCCAGCCACTGATAGAACATTTAATGAGTTAGGTGATAATAATAAATGGTTTCTAGGTGAAGTATCGGAAACACAAGGTATTTCATGGAATGTTTTCGCAGTTAAAATAAATCCAGACCATACTAAGGGAGCATTTTATGTAGGTGGAACTATTGATTTCCAATATACAGGAGTAGAACCAGGTGCTACAGCATTTGGAAAAACTAAATCAATTCATATTAAACGAACACGAGTTACTAAATTAAAGGATTCTTATACCTTAGGGGTTAAATGTGCTGGAACCGCTGAAACGGCGGCTATTCGTATCGCACCATATATAGACTTATCAAGTATGAATATCGCTTCTGTCTTCTGGCAGAGTCCATTATTCGAAACACAATTACCAGCAGGAGCCGCTACCGCTACTCCTCAAGAATTTACGCATAGTTTTATTCTTAAGGGTGGGGATGGTGTAGTTTATACTCCATTAGAACTATCTCAAATAATAACAGATGAACTTAATAACGCTCAAAGCACTGGTAGGGTTAGTATTGATTATGGGGGTGCAGGGCTTGTAGAGGGTGGGATTTTAGTAAATAATATGACTGAGTATCCAGTTATGAGTCCATTTTTAACAACAATTTTAAAAAATGATAAAGAATTACAGGCTAGAGCAGAAGCAACAGGAACACCTATCACGCAAGTTTTTATTAATGCAGATGGATATCAGAATGCTCCATCAGGTAATCAAAATGGAACTAAATATTTTGAATATGCTATAAATTCCATGCTTAGTCAAAGGCAAGTAGGTATGCCTAATTATACTACACCAGCCGTAGACGCGTATGTTGGAACAAATGAAATAGCAATGTCGTTTGACCCTGTAGAAAATAAATTAAAATTCGATACCCAGCATTTTCCTATCTATAGTGGAGAATCTACTCCTTCTGCTAATGATGCTAAACCTAGTGCCCTTTATAATGTTACTTTTAATACTGATATTGGTGCTGGTGGCTTTTATACTGAGAACGGAATATGTCTACAATATAGTGGAATCGTTTGGACTGCGTTAAGTCCTCCTGATTTTTGGGATAATACTTTAGGATTTGCTGGTGCGATATCTAACGTTAATACAACTCAAGGAAAATTAAGATTCCCAAATGCAGGTGTCCCAGAACCTGCAGAACCCAACTCATTCGAAATAATCACTACGGAGGGTGTTAATTGTACAGGAGCATTTCCAGGCTTAGATTTAGGTGTAGATAGTAGTAATACTGCTATGGGATATTCACGACCTATTTATGGTGTTCCAGGTGGGACAACTCAATCAGTCGCGAGACAAACCGATGACGTGGCTAGTATTTTTAGTAGTAGAGCATGGAACACATCTGTAGTAGATATGGGATATTTTATATTAGATATAGGAACTAATTTTACGCAGAATCTTATTGGTGCTAATCTTACCACGCATTCAACTCAAAGTATAATTAATAGGTACTATACTGCTAATTCATTTACGAGCGATAATGGTGCTGGGTCGGTCATCTATACTCATACTGGAGAGCCTCAAATGCTATCTAATTTTAATGTAGCGATTAGGAATCCTGATAGGACATTAGTATCAGGTAGTATCCTTCAGGATAAAAACACTGTTTTTATTGAGGTAATTAAAGCAGCGAAATAAAATTAATCCCATGAGATTGTAAAGATATTTGGGTCAATTGGTTTAGATTTGATTTTTATGGCTGGATTTCTATTATAAATGTATATGTATGATTTTTTAATATTTCTCTTTTTTTTAATATATCCTTTTTCTATTAAATTAAGGAATAATTTACGAATGTAATAATCGTTATTACAATCAAGCACGAAACTAATTAACTTTTTAAAATTACCGTATTTAATATAACCTAAGTTCTCGATAGTTCGGAAATTAAAATACGCTATCACGGCTGTTTCTGCATTCATTATAGTAATATATTATATTTATTTTAAAATTAAAACCTACCTATATTTTATATAATGCCTATTGACGCAACTTCGGACATTATTTTTATCGATAGTAATTCATTCACCTACTATAAGGCTGGTGAAAATGTAGGTATTAAAGCATCTTTGAATGATAAAGGAGGAATCTATATATCTATATTCGATTCTCAGGTCGATGCTGACCAACCTAGAGCACCTAAAGGATTAGCACGTAAACGATTATGCGATGTAATAGACTATTTTGTAGATAAAAGTCTAATTATAAAATCGGCTGAAATAGGTTTAAGACCAGGTAATATAGGTGGTCAAGAGGGTTCAATCCATAATCAAACGAAATTAGAACAAATGTATAAAAATATGGGCTTTACAAAGGCTAAAAATGGAGCATACACCATGTCTATATCTAATTTTATGAAATGGTGCGAGACTAAATACGGTAAGGAAATACTTGAAGAAATCGCAGCAGCACCTAAGCCTAAAAAGGAAAAAGCAATTAAAAAACAATCTAACAGCACTAATTTTAACCAACGATTTAAAACTATTGTAAATGAAATTAGAGCAGATAAATCAATCAATCCTAATGTTATATTAGATAAATTGGTTAAAAGTTATGCAGCATATATTAAGCGAGGCAACGTTCATTATGGTAATGGAGATGAACAACTTAAAATAGGATTTTTTAATGATAAACCTAGAACTCAACTACTTTTTTATGTTAGTGTTAAGGATAATGAGGGGAGTTATACGCCCTTAGAGGTTATAGTTAAGGGCTATAACGGTAATATAGAAAATAATGATAAAATAGTGTTTGAACCAGAGCCTAAAAAAACTAAAAAAACTGAAATTAAAAAACAAAAAACTAAAAAATCTGAAATTAAAAAAGTTGATAATAATATAAAAATGTCTAATCTTACTGTTCAACAAATTTTAAAAACGCATCCACTTAAAAATCTTAGGGGTATTCTATCAGGTGTTAGAAAGGAAATCCTTGCTTTTGCTGGACTAAGTGCTAACCATGTTCGAAAGGGTAAACCTGAAATGATAAGGGATATCGTTCATTTGATGGAAAAAGGATTAATCACAAAAGTCCCACCTGTTTACGTAAAACCTAAAAGGGAAACCGTAATGGAACGTAGAGCACGAATTAAAGCAACAGAAACTCCAGAAGAAAAGAAAGCACGAGTCGCGAAAAGTATGGCATCATCTCAAGCCAAAACAAATCGATTATTAAAACAAGGTGCGGTTATAATGGCTGCACAAAAAAAAGCAGCAGCAGCAGCACCTAAAGCAAAGAAACCACGAACTGAAAAACAAAAGGCAGCCGATAAAAAACTAGGTGAGGCAGCGAGAGCAAGAGCAGCCGCTAAAAAAGCATGAAATTTAAAGGAACCTAGAACTAAAATTAACATGACTTATTTTTAATCTATATTTATTATATATTAGATTAATGGGTAGTATTTCGACTAAACTTAAAAAACCAAAATCTAATTTAAATTCATTAAGTAAGTCGCTACTATCCGACGATATAGAAGACAAACTATATTACTTAAATCAAAAACTCGACATGTTAGATGATAAGGTATTCGTTCTAGCCGAACAAACCAGAATTCAATTCAATATCTTAGAACAGAAATAAACTAAGAATTATTAATAAAGTCTTCAATTAAATTTATCCTTCTCATTTTATCATTCGTGAATCCATTACGAGACCTAAATAGCCTTTTAACTTTTATCTGAATTTCGACCTGTGCTGGAGTAAGAGATAAAATGAACTCCATATAACTAATTTGATATTCTGTAAGATGCATTATATATATTATATAGATGATAATATTTAAATACTCATTAATTTTTTAATTAATTCATTTTTACTTAATTTGGAATATCGTTTAATTCCGTTCATGCTACACCATTTTTTTAATTCCTGTACACCATACCACCTATTAGGGGTTAAGAGTTCAATTCCGCATCGTGCTACTGCGTTTGGTCTAAGGGCTCGCTTTGTGAATTGGGCTAAACTTTCTGATTTCTCAGCCGCAATAGGCTTATATGCGATGATTTCTTGCATTAATCTATTATTGATGTTAATATCAATTGTATTAGGTAGAGGGGCAAATGAATCCCCATTATTAAATTCAGACCGTAATAGTCTAGGAATATATACCTTATCGAGAATATTATCAAATTTATCCATTTCTGACGTCATAATTGAGGAATAGTCATTATTACTAATAACTTTATGATATTCTAGCATTAGTGGTTTATATTCTTCTAATTCATCATCTCGAGTATCCATATTGGTTATGTCGTAGTCACCGAATAAATTTACGACATCTCTACCTCTTAAATATCGAGCAAGTAAGTTAGTTATTTGATTGAAAATATTTTTAGTTTGTTTAGATGGGGATTTATGACCAATGATTTTATCGCATGTCTTCATCCATAGGTCATAGTGATAACCTACATGGTTAGTATCATTGGGATTATCTAAAACACGATGAACCATATGAGCAAATGTATTTCTAATATATTTTTGGGCTGATTGAGTAGTGAGATTAGAAAAACGACCAAATTGCATATCAAATAGCATTACTTCTTTATTAATATCAGACATACATTCTTTTTTTTGTTTAAGAATAGGAGTGGACATGTCTTCTAGTTCTTCCATAGCATATTTAATATCATAAATATTATTCCATAATTCAACAGGTAATAAACCGTAGTCTCCGTTTTCGATGCGGTTATTATCTCGATTTATTCGAGCGATGAATTCGATTTGATTTCCAATTGGAGCACACCGTGGGTTAGAGTTGATTTCGTTGAGTTGTTTTTGAGAGAGTTGCATTTTTATTATACTTATATCTACCTAAATGTTCTTAAGTAGTTTT
>TARA_R110000803_G_scaffold70704_3_pt1 | contig 12241 bp, 20 predicted proteins | sample TARA_R110000803 | Tara Oceans TARA_R110000803 (sample SAMEA4397772) | marine metagenome | biome: Polar Biome; feature: [SRF] surface water layer (ENVO:00010504); material: water (ENVO:00002006), including particulate matter (ENVO:01000060) such as... | depth 5 m | reverse complement strand
TCCATAGTGGAACTCCAACCGTCTTCTCCTATATTTTTTAACCACTTCATAATTACCAATTTAAAAAACTTAATTCTTTCGTGAACCAAGTGCTAGTCTTAGCCTTGCTCATTCCTCTGCTTTTAGTCGCTCTCTTTTTAGCTATTGACTTACCCCTCATACCGTCTTTGTATGTCGTTCTGCGTAAATCAGTTTTTTCTTCTGCGTTCAATTTTTGCCATTCTTTAGCAGAATACCCTAAATGCTCTCTTGTGCCTTTAATTGATGCAAGACCAACTCCACCTCCTTTTGCGTAGGTAGAACTCTTGTCCTCGAATTTGATGTCTTTATCGTTTAAGTGACTAATAAATTGATTTTTTTCTTTATTAGTATCAAATCTAAAAGATTGCCACTCACTACCGTCAGAACTAATATGAGAATTACCCCCCTTTTTAGTTAAGGGACTGCGCCTTAATTCGTTTATAACTTTTGTTTTACCATAAACAACAACATTCCCACCCTCTGCGTAGGTAGAACCGCTTTGTATTACGTCTATTTTTCTTTCTTGAATTTCATAGTCGTCAGCATCATATTCTTGGTAAAATTCCAACAACGCTTTGTCTTGCGCTTCATCTTCGTCTTTGGCACGTACATAATAATCGCTGTAAGCATCAAATAATCCTGCACCTTTAACTCCAAACGGTATTCTAACTTTCCAATCGACTATCTCTCCCCCTCCTGAGTAGGTAGAACCGCCTTTTTCAAAACTAAGATACATTCCCGTTTCACGCTCAAACAATTCTTTTAGCCCGTCATTATAGATTCCGTTAAATTCTCTAACATTAACCATTTTGCCGCTACGTAAAAGGGCAAATGTTACGTCATAAGTGTCCATTGAATTTAGAACTATTTTCACATAGTTTGTTTTTCTATTTCCAATTCTAAACGAAACTCCATTATCAAGAGCAATAAAGTTTTTTGCGCCCGTAAACATTTTCAATTTACCCGCACCTCCAAGTTGTCTAATTATCTCATTAGCTAATTCCATAATATTTTTTTTTACCAATTTAAAAATGAGAGTTCTCCCTTAAAATATCCGTTTTTCTTTACAGAACCACCGTCTGCCATATAAGAACCTATACTTCTTTTTGGATTATATTTTTCTTGTTCCTCAACCCATTCTCGTTCCTCCTTGTCTCTTAGCCTATCATTGTAATCATCGTGTGATTTTTTATGTATTTTTGTTAGGTACAAGTCCTCTTCTTTATAAACTTTATCTGAATTTGATTTTTTAAATTCATCTACTTCGTGGTCAATTACCTCTTGATAGGTTTTAAATTTACTTATAGGATAAAATCTCTTATATTTTTGACTATATGTTTCTTCTTCTTCTGAATACTTTAAATCTTTCTCGTCCCAAACATATATAATATTACCTTCAACCATCCAAGTATCATTAACAACTCCACCCTCTGCGTAATATCCACCATTTCTAAACTCTTGTATTTCTATTTCTTCTCCATCATTCATTCTTGCAAAAATGGTGTAACTCTCTAATCCTCTACTATTTTTCAACCAATCATTAACAACATAATCGGCATCATTAGTATATTGGTTTTCAGAAAATTCATCTCCATTAGGGTATTTACCCTCTACAAAAATATCATCTACATTTTCTATCCCCCCTATCGCTTTTCCTATCTCTCCACCCTCTGCGTAGGAATCTCCATAATATTTTTTTTCAGAAGTTATAAAAACCTTACATTTATTTAGATAGTTTCTAAGTTCTTTTCTAGCTGCCGTAAGAGTATCTAAATCCGTTATTTCGTTTCCATTTCTTGTATCTAAAATATAATACTCATTAATCTCGTTTCCATCTTCGTCCGTTTCTTTTATTATTCCAATACTACCCTCTCCAACTGTATATTGGTCTTTATACTCTTTAAACCCTATATCGTCAGCATCGGACTCCTTAGTAATTCTTGGGTACACCCTTTTTGTTTCTTTTTTTACCTTTTTATAATTTTGAGTATCTAATTCATCTTGTTTAGCCTTAATCAATGAGTTTAATTCGTCAACCCATTCTTTATCGGCATCATCAGATATGTAGGTTATTTTTCCAAACACCCCTAAAGTAAACTTTTCACTTTCACTATCTAAGTGTTTAGCAAATGTTTTTAAATCTCTAACGGTTGCCGTATAAGGATAGTCATTTATCTGTACGTGTGCTTCATTTTTTCCTTTTCCCATATCTTTATTTTTTTCACCAATTTAAAAAAGATAGTTCTCCTTTGAACCAATTTGATTTCTCGTCTTTACTCATGGAAGGAGCTTTTTCTTTTTTGGATTGAATTGCCCCTCCCGATTTGAGTATTGAGTTCCTGTTTTCTACTTTGCAAGATTTTTCACCCTGCATTTCATTAACAATCGACTTGATAGTACCTGTTCTGTTTCTTTTTTTAGTATCATTAACGACAAGTTTGCAGACAATAAAATCCCCTGCCGACATTACCGATTGATTTAATTCACATGAACTGTCAGAGTATATTTCATCTAAAATTTGCTTATTAGTCTTTCCCTCAAATGAATATTCCTTTGAAGAATTGTAAGCAGAATTACAAATGTAATATTCCTGTCCCTCAATTTCTATGAGCTGACCCGTTTCCCTGACTTTTGAGGGTATCCCTCCATTATCATGAGATTTACCAATAAAAAGCCCTTTTCTAGGACTCTCCATTATTAAAGTCCTCCTGAAATAGTGTCAGAATCCCAACCGTCAGCACTTGACGTTTTTTTGCTAGAAAGGTTACGTGTAACTCCTCTTGATGGCTTACTTATGTTTGAGCCAACTATACCTCTACTGATTCTTCTACTTCTACTGATTCCTCTACAGTTTTTAGTTCCTGTACAACAAGGGTCTAGTTGGTTTCCTCTAGGCGCACTTGCCGTAGGATTTGTACAGTTAACCCATCCTTCTGCATTTGAAGTATCTTCAATAGCCATTCCCTCTTCTCCCTCTTCTTCCATTTCTGCAATTAGAACGTCTGAATTATTACCGCCCGCTGTAGATACCGCAAGGTTGTTCTTTCTTTTTTGGAGAAAGTTGTAAGCTAAATAAGCACCGCCACCTATTAATGCTACTTTTAAGATGTTATTCATCATAATTTATAGTTTAATTCTTATTTATTAATAATAATATATAAACAAAAGTACGCTCTTTTTTTTATTTTTTAGTAACTTTGTTATTATTAATAAATATTTTATACTATGGCTGACGAAAAAAAAGCTGATAAAAAAGTTGTTGCTGACAAAAAAGCGAAATCTGATAAAGCTGCTGCTGATAAAAAAGTCGCTGCTGCTAAAGCTGCTGACAAAGCTGCAAAAGAAGAAGAAAAAAAGAACAAACTTCCTTATAGCGAAATAGTGACTAGAACTTATAGACAAACTTGGAGGGTTGCAGATTTATTCAATATGATTCAAGCTGCTTATCCTGACGATAAAGTTACTATGGACAAATTTAATCCTTTCCAAGTCTCATTTATGGTTGGAGAAGATAGACTTCCCGAAGAAGGACATTTTAGTGTAAAGCCATAGTTTAATTTAAAATTTATATTATCTTTACCGAATGCGGCTCTCATAGCTTGTGTGTTACTCTCTATTTTGCCGCTTAAAGCTTCTACCTTACGGTGGGAGCTTTTCTTTTTTGACTCAATTAGTAATTTTTTATTAAGAAATAAATCTTAAAAGAATAATCAGTTAACTTTGTATTGAGCAACTATAAGCCATAGTGTTCAAATGCCCCTGCCAATATTTATTTTGGTTAATGACGGTAGGTAGGAGCAGAGAAACCTCGAATAAGCATGGGACACTAGCCCCAAAATCTTTCGGGGTTTCTTATTTTATACTTCCCCCGACTTTTACTTAGACATGTGCGAATTAATTAGTCTATTGTTATTTATTATTTCAGGAAGTATTAATTAAATTTATATTATTTACTTTTGGAAGTATAAAATAAAAAGCCCTACATTTCTGTAAGGCTTCTCTTTTGGCGGTAGGTAGGCACTTTCTTTTGAAAGCTTCGTTAAGGATATTAATCCTAATTTTTTCTAGGTCTACCTCGACCTCGTTTCTTTTTTATTATTATTTTATCTTCAAGAACTTCTTCTGTAGGCAATACTATTGGATTAGCTAAATGAGTCAATCCACTTTTTAGAGAATTTTCAGGTGGTTTTTTTTCAATTTTGTCAGGCTTAATAGTCTCAATAGCGGGGATTGAGGTGTCTTCTTCACTTGACACATCCAAGTCAATCGAAGGACTTTCAGCTAGATTATCCCCAACCGCATCATCAAATTGAAATCTGCTATCCCGTTTAATGCTTGTGAATATCTCTTTAGATACCCCAAAAACTTCTTGAATTGTTGTCCCTCCTTCTTCAATCGCATTTTTAATTCCAATTAATAAAAATAAGCTTTCAGAGTCTATACCTGCAACGGGCTTCCCTATTAATTTTTCAATTGATTGAGTTGAAGCACCTTTTGAATTGAAATATTCAATAATCCCTTTTAAAACCGTTCCACTATCAATACTCTTAATAGCGTACTCTTTTATTTCTTTTACTATTTGAGATGTTACTATTGAAGGTATCGCTTTAAGTACAGCATTTCTAAACGCAATACTAGATGTTACATTTGTAGCGTTCATAGCCTTTTCAGGACTAAGCCTAGCTAGTGAGCGTTGCACTTCAACTGTGATAACTGTATTCTTTTCAAAATCATGAACAAACCCTTGAACAGTGACGTACATCCCACCATTGCTAGTTATTTTTGACCCTGAATGAATATTCCCCCAACAGCTTGCTATTAGTTCAGCAAATCGAACCGAAACGCCTGTATAATACTTTTTCGTACTCCCTTTATCAAAGAAAACGTAGAAGCAGGATAAAGCGACTTCATCATTTATTGTCGCAAGAGTCTTTATTTCTTCAAGAATTTCAGGAATACTTCGCTTGTTTTGTTGGGCAATTTCGGTACGTTCTTTTATTGTTGACATAATAGCTTTGTGTGTGTGGGTACAAATATACTTATATTTTATTAATCTCAAAGCTCAAATACGAATATTAATATATACTTTCAGAAGTATTAATTAACGGTGTATTATATACTTTCAGAAGTATTAATTAACGGTGTATTATATACTTTCAGAAGTATTAATTACTTAAAGCTTTTTTTGATAATTTTTATCAAATCACCAACCGTCTTAGTTCTTGAGATTTCATTTTCTGAAAATTCCATATCGTATTTCTCTTCTAATTCGAAGATAACGTCAGACACCCCATCATCCATAATATGTAGGTCTTCTTTCAGTCTAACTTCTTCGGTGAATGGTTTATTAAATACCTCTATAGATAAACCGTAATCCTGTAATACTGAATGTATCACCTCTAGCATTTTACCACTCATGACTTTTATTTTTTGTTTATACTCTTATATCTACCATCCCTGCCTCTCGTTACATTTGGATTGTATTTAGGGCTTAAGCCCATTGCTTCTCGCTCTATAAGATTTGATATTTCTTCGACTAAATCTTTCCTTTTGAAAACAATAAAATCTATCTTTTTAGCGACATATATCATAATCCAAATAAGCACCCCCGCCATAACAGCAAAGCTTAAAACATATAATATAAAAATCATTATATACATAACTAATCCCTTTTAATGGTAATACTTACTTTCAGAAGTATTAATTATTTATTATATACTTTCAGAAGTATTAATTATTTGTTTATTATATACTTTCAGAAGTATTAATTACAATTGAATCTATAATCAAATACATCATAGCTATGTATCTAGTTCCTAAGTCTTTAGCCCCTGTTACGTCAGTGTGATTATTCATTTTCTTGTCTTTACGCTTAATAATAAACTATTTGTTCTATCGGTAATTCCACTTTATGCTCACACTTCGAAGCAAGAGGGCATGCCCCACATAGTTTTGGTGAAGGTCTTGGAATCCACCCCCTAGCTTTTGATTGGTCGAAGAAATCCCTAGCCATCTTGATTGTCCTATCATGCTCATCAAATCTTTCAGGATTAACCTCTACTCTTATATTTTTCCTGTCAGTTGTATTGGTGCTTGAGAATACCCAAAAATAAAATTCAGGATAATAGCCATACTTTGCTTTGCCTAGCATTTTATAATGAACCGCTTGAATCATTAATTTATCCTTAGTCTCTAAAGATTCATCAGCCCAACCCATGTCTTCCCATTTATTATCCAAAAGACCTGAAAACTTAGTATCAATAAATCGAACCTTATCTTCGCCTTTTTTCCTCACAACAATATCAACATCTCCTGTAGTTCCTTTTATTTTATCATGGAGTTTGAGACCTGTATCAACTATTTCATATTCATTCTCTTCAATCATCATCTTAAAAGCTTCCACATGATGAAGGGCATCAGTATACTTTTTCCCTAATTCTCCAACAACATCTTCTTGCTTAAATCCATCATCAATCTGTTTTTTTGTCAGTTTTTTTGGCTTAAGCCTGACGGGAACAGGAATGTGACCAAATTTAGTCGTTTGTCCTGTACATTTATATTCAAACCACTGACCTAATACCATAGCGGGAGAAGAAGGGAATTCCATATTTTCTTCATACTTGGCTGAAAATTGAAGCCCGCAAGACCCGCCCATTTTATACTCAAAAAGAGATTTAATAAATGATTGTGTTACTATTTGCATATTATTAAAATTTTGTTCTTACATAAATAGGAAACCCTTCGCCCTTACTCCCCTCTATATTATAACTATAATACTCTAAAGCATCTAGGCGTGTCATACCGTCTTTTTCTACAAGCTTGTTAATTACCTTATCGGTGTCAATCACTAAAATCATTTTGTCTTCGCAAACTCCTACGATACAATCTTCAAAACCCGTAGGGTACATTAATTCTTCTTCGGGATAGTGTTCATTTAATTCATCTACATTAATCATATTTATACTTTTAAAAGTTTATATTGAGTTCTTTGTTTCAATTAAATCTAAGAGTTCATTAATTCAAAATAATTAAACTTATCTCCCAAAGACTTGTTAATCGTTGTCCACTCATCACTAACTCCCTCTTTATGGTTGTTGTAAACAAATACATATTTTGGCACTGTTATTTCATTTAAAGCAAATTTAACACCTAAAGGCGTTAACCTCCAATATCCCGAAGTTTTAATTTTAGTATTAGCAGTGTCTTTTGGTTTTTCTTCTACTAATCCCCAATAATAAAGTTTAGGATACTCAATATTACTAGATGGTATTTTAAGTTTTGCTATTTCCTCATTCATTTTGAAATACTGATTTGGAATTGAGCTATTTTTTTGTAACCGATACATTATGATTACAGCATAAGCCATTGAACTGTTAAGCTTACGTTTGTATAATTTCACATTCTGACCACAAGCAGGACATTTACATCCTTTAGTCTGATTGTAATTCTCTTTTAAATAAGACTTAACCTCTCTTAATGGAGTTGCTAATCGGTCTTCTTTTTTTTTGTCTGTTAACGCCATAATTAATATTTTTTCTTTTCAATTAAATTTAAATATTCAGAATGAGAATCTTCATCAACTTTTTCAACTTCCTTAACTACTTCTTCACTCTCTTTTTTCTCTGCAATAGCATAAGCTGAACGAAGCTTACTAAACCTCCACGTAGCAAATGCAGGCTCTTGGTCTCTACCAATTAATTTTTGGTAAACCAATGGATTTCTAAGTTGATTTAGAAGTATTCCTACAACTATATCGTCATTATCGAATACTTCACGAATAATATACTTTGAGTCTTTTAAAACCCATTCAGGGAAGATTTCAGAACTCCATCCTTGAGGTCTTCCATCATCAATGCAAATTACTTCGTCGCCTACTCCTAATAAATCACCCATAATTTTATTTTTTATTCACTTAATATTTCAAGAGCGGCTCTTAACCCCTTTATAAATGATTTTTTCTTTTCAATAGCACATATCGTAGAATCCCCGTCTACTAATTTACTTTTAGAACTTCTTTTTTCCTGTAGAACCAATAATTGAGAAACCTCTTTGGTGATTCGGGTTTGTATTTTAGGTAATCTGTCGTGAATACTCATTTTCTATGATTTATAGTTTTTAATAATATAATCCACTACCGCTTTTTCTTCATCATCAGTCATTTCATACTCATAAACATGAATAGTCCCGACTAAGCACCCACGAACTTTTTCATAATCATTTTTTTGCATAATTATTCTGTGAAGTGAATAGACTGTAGTGCGGTTTGATAATCTAAAAGGTTGTCTGACCCATGTGGAATATTTTCGCTTCTTTTCACCTTTGTAGCCACCCATAAGTCATGTAAAGACTCTTCTGTAGGGACTCCATTAGGTAAAATACTTTTAAAATCTTCTATATTTAGCTTACGCTTACCTAGTTTTTTAGCTTTATACTGAAAATAGGTTAAGTACATTATAATCTGCCCTATTGATTCACTTAAATAAGCCACCATAATCATAAGAGCTTGTGTCATTTCAAATGAAAACCTGTATTTTAGAGATTTTTGAAGCATGTGAACCGACAACGAGGCTTCTTTGCCATTAAGTATTGAGTCCCCAAACCCATCTTCTTCTGCAAAAAACATTGAGGTTAAAACTTTAGCTTCGCCATCTGTCATTTCCCTTAAAGGGAGCTTGTCAAAAGGCTCGCAGAAAAACTTTTCTACTGAATCAGGATTGAGTGTTAATTTACTGTCTAGCATTTCTTGTGTGTTAATTTCCCCTAAATGTAATATATATTTTTGAAAATACAAAATAAAATAGTAAAATTATTAATTTAAATGCTTTTTAGGGTTATTCAGAATAAGTCGCTTAAAGTGTTTTGCTGCATAATTAGCTGTTTTATGTTTATCTTTTCTGTTTAGATACCCCCATTTTTTATTATTTAAATATTTTCTGTGCTATTTTTTTGTGATTATCATTCCCGCTATTCATTAATTTATCCTTTATAATATCAGTTAAATGAGTATTTTTCTTAATTATATAATCGTAAAATTTATTAAGAGCAATTTGTTTAGATTTTGATACAATTAATAAATGTACATCACCCCTTATTTCAGCGATAGCTTTTTTTACAGATTGAGTAATCATAGACTGTTTAAAATCATCACTCGCCACCTTTCTGTTCTTTTTCCGCTCTATTGAAATGAGTGTTTTTTTCGCTTCTTCTTTAATTTCTTCTTTTTCTTCTATCGTAAACGGGATTAGATTTAAATTGTCAAGAAAGTCATATCTTATATTCCCCCAATCGTTAATTTCTTTCCGTTCCGATTCTTCCTTTTCATTTTCTGCACAATAAGCTAAAAAAGAAGAAATACTATTTTTAATATTTTGTACAAACTGCTGTTCGGGATTTGGTTTATTTTTTTCTTTTTCCTCTTCAATTTTTTCAAGCTTCAATTTATATTCATAGGCTATTATTTCCTTTGAACGAAATTCTTTATACCTATCCAATGTTTTGCTAATTAATTGCGGGGTAAGTTTATTGTAGTGATTAAATTCAAAATCTAATTTATTAGCCATAGCTAAACTAAATGCTTTTTGAATCTCTTCTTTACTAAAATCTTTATGATAATCCTGAATATGGTCAATTAAAAGTAAAATTATCTCATTATCGGGAGCTTCTGTAACCCCCGCCAACTTACATAATGCAAGCATAAACTTGTACAACTTTTTGAAATCAGGCTCTTCGTAATCTCTTACTTTTAGACACCCGTAATGTAATTCCAAGTAGTTTTTACGGCTTTTTGGTAAGTTGAGAGAAGTCAACTTCATCAACCTTTGCTGCTGCCTTGCTATAACTATCTCGTTTTGATTTGTTTCCATTTGTTTTTACTTGATTTAAAATCTTAGTGAAATTCTTATTTATTACAGTCAGTGTTATATTTCCCGTGTCCTTCCACCAATCATCAATATTTAAAAAGAAAAACTGAAACGTATTAATCAATGTTTCGTTGGTAATTTCAGTCGCTTTTTCCGTCATTGCTTTTTTAAGCTTATCGCAGATTAACTTGACATACCTCTTATGGTGAGATAAATCCGTATAGTCAAAGTCTAATTCTCTATAATATCCCCCCAACCAATCAAATAGCTCATCATGAACCGTGTACTCTTTATTTTTTGGTATCTTCTTTCCTTTTGGGTAAAAAGTTACGCTATGAGTTTTGTAGGCTAATTTTGTGTATTCAACAAATATTTTTTCTTTATTCCATATTTCAGGATAAATATTTAGAATCCTGTGGAGTGAAGATGGTGGTAATCCAAATCTCCCCGCCAAACTAGATGGAGTGAATTCTATTGAATTATTTTCAGAAAACAACCATAGATAGTTCCAAACTTCAAAATCCCTTCGGTTTTTTATATATAATTCCTTTAGAAACTCCTTCACTTTCGCTAATTCAAATTAGTCTTAGTATTCACATCTACACCCCCATCAACATGAAACCCGTCATAAGTTCCATCTTCATGCCAATAATGCGTTGTTCCTGCTGAATCAACAATTATAAGAGCATAATTTTCAGAAGAATAATGTTTTACTATTGGAAATAGAATATTAATGTCCTCCCAAGAATAAAATTCCGCTGCTGAATCCTTTATTATTAAAGAAAATTCCTCTGATGAAAACGCTTGTACAATTGGAAGCACTAATTCTTTAAGGCTCATCATACCTCTTCCTCCCAATTTAAAGCCATGTTTGGAGTTATTGCTAAAGCATTACAGATTCTATAAAGAGTAGGTAGGGAGTAATGTTTACGACTACCGCTAACTATCCTACTAATTGAATCAGAAGAACATGGTTCGTTAGGAAATTTTCTTGCAATTAAATCACATAAATCTTTACGTGTCATACCCCTGCTCTCAAGTATTGTGTGGAGTTTTGTTTTCTTATGAACCTTAGAGGGTCTCCCTCTTCTTTTTTTATTTTTCTTTACTTCAATAGGTTGGGGACTTGTTTTCGCTGTGATTACTTCGCCACTAGGACTCCCTACTGACTGCTGTATTAGTGATTTAATATCGCTCATAGTATTATTTATCTTTGGAAGTATTAATTCCGTATTTATTATTTATCTTTAGAAGTATTAATTATATTAATATATACTTTTGGAAGTATTAATTCCATATTTATTATTTATCTTTAGAAGTATTAATTATATTAATATATACTTTTGGAAGTATTAATTATAGACTTGTGTTACTCTCCATTTCCATTGCTATCACTGTCTTTCTTATCTGTTTTAACAACTTTAGTTGTTTTTGGTTTTGCTTTTATTTTCTTATCAGGTCTCAATCCTTCCTTTTCTAGCTCAAAATCCATCTCATTTTTAAGCCTATCAGTCATATCAAGCCCACTATTTATAATGGTATTTGCGGCAGCGGCTATCTTGAAGTTTTCAGCATAATCAACCCTGTCACCCTTCTTCGTATAGTTTGGATAAGTAAATTCCCTTTGTATTTCACCATAATCATTAACAGTAAATCCCTTCTCGTGAAAGTAAATTTGATTTATCTTTCTAAATTTGGAATTATACCCGTTCTCAATAAAAACACTCATAGCTTTCGCTACATTAGCGGGATTATTCTTGAAATAGATTCCATCAACCCAATAAAACACAAAATCCCTCCCTAAAGATTCAATTACTTGGTGCATAACATCAGAAACACGCTTACATATAGTAAACCAAAGGTTCTCTAGTAGTGGGTCTTTCTCAACCGAACTCTCTATAAGTTTATTCCCTTTGTATTCATATTTATATACTTTTTTTGCAAGACTCCCTAAAGCAGTTAACCGTGCCTTTTTAGAAATAGTCCCTTTTGAGCCTCTTCTATATATATCGTCCGTGATTATTCCCAACTGATAGGCAGTTTCCCAATACGCTTGGTCAATATCAACTTCGCATACGTTGTCAAATTTTTGAAACATTGGTACACGGGCAACTTTTACGTAATGAACGTCTTCGGGAAAAACTTGATTGTCCTGAAAATGAGGTAAAGCATAAATTTCATTTCTCTTGATGTGACTACGAACCGACTTAATGAAACTTAATTCATCCATTGTATATTCTGTTTTATTAAATGTTCTCTGTGAAAACATATTAGAAATCAATTCGTAATTCCCGTTAATGACCTTTATAGTATATTCCTCGTCCATGTCGATTAGTACTTTTTGCTTCTCAAGAAGCTGT
>TARA_R110000803_G_scaffold148262_2_pt1 | contig 12250 bp, 13 predicted proteins | sample TARA_R110000803 | Tara Oceans TARA_R110000803 (sample SAMEA4397772) | marine metagenome | biome: Polar Biome; feature: [SRF] surface water layer (ENVO:00010504); material: water (ENVO:00002006), including particulate matter (ENVO:01000060) such as... | depth 5 m | reverse complement strand
CAATTGCAATCTCTGGGTCTACGACGACTTTAAGTTCCTCACTTGCAGGTAGAGTAACAGCCAACGAAGCTTTTTCAAGTAGTTTAGATGCTACTTTTGCAAGCGAAGCTGAATTAAATACTGTTAGTGCATCAGTTAAGACATTTGCTACAGATGCCGACACAACACTAAGTGCATCTATTGCAAGTGATGTTGCAACAAATAAAAATAACGCTACAGCATTAGATGGTGAAGTAACTAACTTAATGGCAGCTACTGGTTCACAGTATGCCCACATTGGTAACTTAAACGACTTTACCGGAAGTGCAGCTAGAAGATCAGCTATTAGTGGATCTACAACATCTTTAAGCTCTAGCATAGCATCAGATATCGCTACTAACCTAGCAAATATTACTACACTAGAAGGTAAGACGTTAGTTTCTGGATCAAGTATAGCATCAACAGGTCAAGGTGAAGTTCAACTTACAACAAACGGAGTAGCTGCTACAACAGTTGACCTAGGATTACAGACAACAGACTCACCTACATTTGCAGGATTAACAATATCAGGAGATTTAATCGTTACCGGTGACACCATAGAATCTCAAGTAACTAACCTTAACATAGAAGATAAATACATCTTACTTAACTCAGGTAGCACATCAGGTGATTCAGGTATTGTATTCGGTGGAGCAGATGGAGTTGCAAACAGTGGAGTTGGTTTATTCTGGGATAGTTCGTATAATACTAATGACGGTCGACTTGGAGTTGTCAATTCTATCGCAGCAGGAGCTACTGGAGATCAAACACCAAGTTACCATATTGCAGGTGTATTTGAAGGATCTGCCGGAGATTCCGCAACAGCGCAAGCAGATCACACAGGAAACATAAGAGTTGAATCAGGAGAAATTTACATTTATATATAGAAATTTAATTAAAATGTTTTAAAAGGTTATTTATGCCAATAAAAGGAAATAGAAATATTAAGGAAGATGCTAGTAACAGTACTAGCACTTCTTTTTTATTTGACAAACAACAAGCATTATTTATTGCACAGAAACTTCAACAGGCTAACTATAAAGGTGAAGAGTTTGAAGCATACCAGCAGATAATGTTAAGATTAAAGTCCGTAATAGATAAAGGGTAATTCCCTATATTTATAATAAAGCTAATTATCGGCCTCGAAAGAGGAAGTGGGCTCTTGGAGTAACCAACCGTAAATAGAAGGAACATGCCAAATTGGAAAAAACTAATAGTTAGCGGATCAGACGCTAATCTATCAAATCTTGTAGTAAGTCAATCTATAACCGCATCCGCTTTTGTAGGAGACGGATCAGCCTTAACAGGGGTAGTAGCTAACGTTACTGAAGAAGTTACAATAACAGACACTTTTTCTAGTTCAACTTCTAATGCAACCACACATAACTTCGGTACTAAGAATGTAATAGTATCAGTCTACGATAGTAACGATCAAGTTATTATCCCAGCTTCCATAACCACCACAAACAGCAACGTAGTTACCGTAACATTTGATGAGTCTACATCTGGTAGAGTTGTTGTTGCAAAAGGGGGTCATATAGTATCTGGTTCAATAGAATTGTACACATATAAAGAATCAATATCAGGAGCAACGACATATGCAGTTACCCATAGTTTATCTGAAGACTATCCAATAGTACAAATATACGATAATAATAGATCCCAGGTCATACCTGCAAGTATAATAACAACCTCAGAAAACGCCTTAGATTTAACCTTTGGTGACACCTTTACAGGTACTGTAGTTGTTAAAAAGTAAAATTTAAATTTAGTTAATCCTTTACGGTTAATTAATATATTTATATAAAAATTAATACAGAAAAATATAACTTATGAGAATAGATAGCCCTAATGTATCGAATTTAACTTTTCAAGCAGGCGCTACTGTTGCAGAATCCCGCCTTACTGGCTCTTTTAGTGGTTCTTTTACAGGGGAAGGTAATTTTACTGGAATACAAGCTGAACCTTCTGAAGGAGCTTTTGTAGACGGTGATAAAACTAAACTAGATGCAATCGAAGCTTCTGCAACAGCAGACCAAACAGATGCAGAGATTAGAACGGCAGTTGAAGCTGCTAGTGATTCAAACGTATTTACAGACGCAGATCATAGTAAACTAAATGCAATCGAAGCTTCAGCCGATGTAACTGATACAGATAATGTAACTGCAGCAGGTGCATTAATGGATAGTGAAGTAACTAACCTAGTAGATGTTAAAGCATTTGATACTGCAGATTATGCTACAGCAGCACAAGGCAGTAAAGCAGATTCAGCTCAACAGCCACCCTCAGAAGGAGCTTTCGCTAATGGCGATAAAACTAAACTAGATGCAATAGAAGCTTCAGCCGATGTAACTGATACAGCAAACGTTAAAACAGCTTTAAATGCTTCTTTAGGAGGAGCAGCTAGCATTGGAGATTCTAGTGATACAATTACTATTCCTGGTAACTTAACAGTAACAGGTACTAAAACTGAATTACAAGTAGCAACCCTAAACGTAGAAGACCTTAATATTACTGTAGCATCTGGATCAGCAGATTCAGCAGCAGCAGATGGAGCTGGTCTTACAGTAGCCGGAGCAGGCGCTACATTTACTTATAGTCACTCAGGTACTAAGTGGAACCTTAATAAATCACTTAATGTTACAGGTGACATAACACTTTCAGGTACAGTAGACGGTATTGACATTGCAACTGATGTTGCAGCTAACACTGCTAAAAATACAAACGTAACAACTAACTTAAGCATAACAGGAACCACAGGAGCTAGAACAATAGCTTCCTCAGACGGTACTGATGCAATCATACCAATCGCTACAACAAGTGTATCTGGTCTTTTATCACCAGGCTTATTTGATGAGATAGCAGCTAACACTGCTAAAAATACAAACGTATCAACTAACTTATCTAAAACAACTGCAGCAGCTCAAATTACAATAAATTCTTCAGATGGAGATAATGTAGTCATCGGGGAAGCAACCGGTGATATAGCTGGTTTAATGAGTACTACTCATCATAATAAACTTGATGGTATTGAAGCTTCTGCAACAGCAGACCAATCAGCAGCTGAAATAAGAAGTTTAGTAGGAACTGGAAATAGTAACTTTGTACCATCAATAGGTACTGCAGGACATTTCTTAAAACATGATGGAACATTTGGATTACCTTCATACACTACAAACACAAACACACAATTAAGTAACGCACAAGTAAGAGCAGCAGTTGAAGCTGCTACTGATTCAAATGTCTTTACAGATGCAGATCATACTAAATTAAATGGTATTGAAGCTGGAGCAACAGCAGATCAAACATTAGCAGATTTAAATCTTGACACATCAGACGATGTACGATTTGATAGCTTTGGAGTAGGTACAGCAGCATCTGGAACAACAGGAGAGATTAGAGCAACTGGAGATATAACAGCATACTATTCATCAGATGAAAGACTTAAGGAGAACTTTGCTCCACTAGAAGGAGCTTTAGATAAAGTTAATGCAATGGGAGGATATGAATTCGATTGGAAAGAAGGTATCGAAGACGTAGTAAGCAAGACAGGACATGATATTGGAGTTAAAGCACAAGAAGTACAAGCACAATACCCAGAACTAGTTCATGAAAGAGATAATGGATACTTAGCAGTTGACTATATTAAATTAAATGCAGTACTTATCCAAGCAGTAAAAGAATTATCTGCTAAAGTAGACGAATTAAGTAAATAATTCGTAAATTGATATAATGGGTATAGAGGTAAATTTAGATTTAGAAACAAACAGAGGTCCTACTAAAGAACTTTATTTTAGAATAGACAGCTATAGAATTAATTCTACTGTAAACGAAATAATATTTACTACTACTTCTTGGTTGAGCAAGGAATATGCAGATAGAACATTAAGAACATATGTAGAGGAATCTATCCAGCCATCAATCGGTTTAGTATCTAATAAAGTAATAGATTACAGCAGTGAAAAAAGCGGCAAAGAGTTGATTATAGAAAATCTTTATAAGTCACAAATGTCAAAGTATTCTGAAATAGACGAACCAATCTACGAAGAAAGAGAAATTTCAAAAGAACTACCTTATGTTAGTTTTGATGAAGACGGAAATGAAATAACACTTTATAGAACAGTAACTTCTAAAGAAAAAGTACAAGTTAGTTCTAAAAAAATAACTAAAGAAGTAGTAGACCATACGTTTTTAGATAACTTAAAACCGAATTGCTACAATCTCCTTAAAAAAGAACTATCAAAGGTTTTCCCAGATAAAAATATTAAAATTTTAGAATAATGGCAGTAAATACATACGGAACTACAAACATAGCATTCAGTTCTTTTGATACTTGGGCAAATAACATTTCAAGTGATTCAAACGTTACTATGAATAATGCTTTAGCAGATGCTGCACCAGCAAACAGTAATCCAACATCCGCAAGTGAGATATACAATACAAGCTGGTTTTATGGGTCTGTGCAGGTATCAACCGGAGGATATGTTGATGTATCAGGAGCCTATACAGTTGCTGATATAAACTCAACTACTACTTTAAAAAACGTAGACTTAGGACTTAGTAACTTAGTACTCACAGCTGACGAAACAGCTGCTTATCCAAGAACATTCGTTAGATGGAGAGCAGGAGGTTCTGGAGGATCTGAAATACAAACAGGAAATGCTCTAACTCTAACCTCCGCTAACCAAACATCAACTACAGTATTTTACGCAGAGTTTACATAGTAGGTAACTAAAAAGGTTTTTTTTGAATACATATTGGGTTTACGAAAATATACAGGAACGGATATCTTTCTATAATAAGTTAGACACTCTTTTATTGTTAGCTTCTGCCTACTTGTGGAAAAGAAATCATCCATCTCATATTACGAATTTAACTATTGATAAACTTACTTATGAATATCTTCATAATATAAATGGTTTGTACCTTTGGGATAATGTAGAAATACTACCTAAAAATAGCTCTATAGATAAAGGAGTATTCTGGGCATCAGCTAAACTTGAAAAACTAAGATACGTGAAAGGTCCTTCTATTATTATGGACCATGATTTTCTTATATTCAAAAATATAGATAAGTACTTTAAAACAAAACCTTTCTTTGCACACGAAGAAAACGGGAATCAGTATTATGATACAGCTTGGAATCCATTTATAAGACAAGTTAGCGATATAGTTAGTAGACCAAAACCTCATGCTATCAACTGCTGCTTCTGTTACTTTCCGGATAGCAATTTTACAAACAACTATGCTAAGAATAGTATCGAATTAATGCAAAGATTTACAGAATTAAAAGTGCCTAATTCAAGATTTTTAGTATTTGCAGAACAGCTACTTCTAAAACACATGTTAGACTTCCATAATGTAAATTATGATACTCTATTAAATGAAAAATGGAATGCAAAAGGTAAGTTTTATGAGCAAAGTGATAAAGGGTATATGTCTTTTTTAGAAAGTAATACAACCTACAGGCATTACTGGATGGATAAACCTTTGATAAAAAATAACAAGGAAGGGTTTAATCTTGAAGCAGAAATCACTATATTGTATAATATACTAACTAATACTAAAGTAAACCTAGAATATATAAAGAATGCTCTTTAACCTGGATTACATAAGAAGGTACATAACCAATAATCAACACAAGACAGTTGATGAAAAAGGTACAGAACATATAGAATATAAACCAGTACCTTATAGATGGGCACATGGCGCTACCGAATCCTCTATGGGAGACGGTATATTAATATACTCTATTATTCATTTCATGAGAGCTAAGGTGTGTGTATGTCTAGGATCAGGTGGAGGATTCATTCCACGTATAATGACACAAGCAAGACAAGACTTGCATACTACTGGTATACTTACTGGAAATGACGGTATGAGTTGGGGGGATATAGGTACTACATTTGTTGTCGATGCCGCTAATGAAGTTGGAGGGAAAGTAAATTGGCTAGAGAAAGATTCATTTTTTAGAGAAAAATTTTGCCCTAGAATAATTAACGATACTACAGAGAATGCCTACTATAATTTTTTTGTGAAAGAAGATATTAAAATTGACTATTTACATATTGATGCAGGTCATTCATATGAGGATGTTAAAAAAGACTTTGAATTATACAGTAAAATTTTATCCCCTAATGGTATTATATCTCTACATGATACTGACATTAGATACGCTGAGAAATACATAGTTACAAAAGATATAACAGATCAAAACCATCACGACAAGTTTGCTGAAGGACCCTCCAAATTTATACAAGAAATAGGAGACCAATGGCAACGTTTTGATTTTTTTAATGAAGGTATTATAAAAGACAAACCAAGCTCTACAGGATTAACACTACTAAGACATGCTTAACTTAATCACAGTAGTAGGAGAAAATACACACATACTACCTCATATGTTAAAACACTACGAGGATAAGATTGATAAAGCATATGTATGTGTTTACCAACAAAGTAAGGATGATGGTATATTAGAAGAAATTGAAGAACTAGGTATAGAACCATTTATGGTTTTTACAGAACCTAAATACAATTGGGAAAGAGTAACTGAAATATATAATACTGTTAAACAAACTAAACCAAACGACTGGTGGATAGTATCAGATGACGATGAATTACAAGTATACCCAGAGCCTATAGAAGACATCATTGAGAACTGTGAAAGAAAAGGATATGAGTTTGTCACAGGAGGGTTCTTAGATAGAATAGGTATAGATGGTACTTTCCCAAAAGTGACGAGAGAAACAGATTTACACAAAGCTTTTCCTTTAGCAGGATTTTTTAGATATCCCATGTCTAGAGCATGTCCTAATAAAGTTACATTAATGAAAGGTTATCAAAATGTTACCTCAGGTCAGCATTACGCATCATTCAACGATGGATCTAACAGCTGGGGTACAAAACACCCTAAAAGGATGCCAATACAGGAAGTTTTTACTCAGGTACACCACTTTAAATGGGATTCTACCTGTATAGAGAGGATAAAAAAGGTAGCAGACAATAAAAAAGAATACTCCTACTCAGGTGAATATAAGATTATGTACGATTCTATCAAAGATTATGACTGGAAGATAGATGTAAATAATTTAAAATATTTAGTTGAAGATATGAAAGAATTTTCTTATATTGAATATATGGATTATCCTCATTGGGATATATTAAGAGATAAAATTATTAAGATATGAGTAACTCAAAACAACTAGATAATGAAATTTTAGATGAAAGAAAAGTAGAAGCTTTAGAAAAAATCTCTGATAATTTGAGCGACATAGTAATGTGGTTAGAGGAGATAGATAAAGACGACTGGGGTAAACGTATTCAATTTTATTTAAATGAGTTTTTTAAGATAGCTAGCAAATATGATAAAGGATCACAAACTGGGAGTGATAGTTCCGTACAGGAATAGACCTGAACAATTAAAGGTTTTTAAAGAGTATATATCAAACTACCTCTACAGTAAGGGGATTCATCATGAAGTTATAGTAGTTGAACAAAAAGATGACACCCCTTTTAACAGAGGACTGCTTCTCAACTGGGGCTGTAGAAAAGCAGAGTGGACAGATTGCGATTATGTAGTATTTCACGATATTGACATGCTACCAGTAGATGTAGATTACTCCTACACTGATAACCCAGTACATTTAGTTGAAAATTTAGAGATACCGGAAGAAGAGGATTCTCTGTTTTACGATTACTTTGGCGGAGTTACTATGTTCAATCTTAGAGATATAAAGAGAGTCAACGGATTCTCTAATAACTATATTGGCTGGGGCTTTGAAGATGACGATCTCTTCTTAAGGTGCCAAGAAAAAGGAGTAAAGACTGACTTTATGGAATGGGGTCAGAGGAGACATGCTGGTATTGGATTAGAACTCAACGGCAAGGATTCGTATATAGCTGTTAGAAACCCTATTAAATCTAATAGAAACTTTACACTTCATGGAAGCTTTACTATAGACAATATGGATGTAAATATAGATGCTGAATTCGATGAGATGAGTATTTTTTCTTTCCCAGGTAACGACATTAGCCTTTCGTACCGCTCTTTTATGAACTTCTCATTTCAGATATGGGATTCATATTTAAATCCATTTTCTATTTATACAAAAAAATATCCTTTCGGAAGCTATAACTACTGTGTAGTATTCGATGTTGAAGAGGAAAATAAAAAAATATCTTTATACATCAATGGAAACTTAGTAGGAGAAAAAACTTTAGATAGCTTACATAAAATAAACCAAAATTACCTGTACTTAGGAGCTGGTAATCCAGATAGAAAAGATAAACCTAATTTCTTTAAAGGCATAATTAGTAATTTTGCAATTTATAACAAAGCCCTTACCCCTAAAGACATAGCTGAAATAAGTAACAATACTAGATTTAGTCTTTTAGAATACGAATCACGTAAAAATTTAATACTATACTACGATAGTAAATTTATTACCGATACACAGTTTGTAGATTTAGTAGGTAAAAGTAAGAGTATTATAAAAAACTGTAAAAAGGTATACATTACTGAACAAGAAAGAAAAAGAATACCAGTCCCTTTCAGAAGACCAGGTAGATTTAAGGCTATTCCACATTCTAATAACGGATTTGACGACACCTGGAACGATTGGTCGAGCAGAACTAATCAATATAAGTATTTTAAATTAATCGAAAATAAAAAAACTAATTTACGAAAAGACGGAATAGATAAATATTGGGGTGAACTAGTTGAAGAATTTTCTGATTTTAATAAACACCATATGTATGTCACAACATAAACTTGGTGTATGTGTTCCTTATAGAAATAGAGAACTACACCTTAACGAATTCGTACCTAAATTAGGGAAATACTTAAAAGATCGCAACATTAATTTTCAGATGTACTTTGCTCACCAAGTAGATGATAAACTCTTTAATAGAGGAGCTACTAAAAATATAGCTGCTAAACATGCTTTTGAAGATGGATGTGATTATATTGTATGGCACGATATTGATATGATCCCCGAAGAAGATGGTGGAGCCGACTATTCATACCCTTCTACTGCACCAAGACATATAGCTACTCAAATATCTCAAATGGACTACGAGTTAAAATACCATGAATATTTTGGAGGAGCAGTCTTATTTACCAAGGAACAAGTAGAAGCTACTAATGGGTACTCTAATGAGTACTGGGATTGGGGTATGGAAGATGATGATTTATTTTGGAGATGTCACAAAGAAGGATTTTTAAATACTAACTACTTAACCGAACCTTTAAAAGATCAAAAGTACTTATCTTTCAATGGAGTAGACTCATACGCTAAAATACCTTTTACAAGAGAAATGAGAGGCTTAACCTCCCACTCTCATACTATATCAGTCTTGGCTAGAGCTTTTCATGTTTTAGGTAAAAATAAAGTATTTCTTATAGGAGATGAAAAAAGAACTTTTGTAGAATACCCTATACTAAGATTTCCTGGTTATGATTATGGAATATCATTTAACAATTCAAGGGCTCTATCGTTTATGTTTTGGAATAATTTTAATAAACATAATTACATGTGGGTTAAAAGGTATGATAATTACTGGTCATGGATTACGGTAGTTGTCTCGGAGGAGGACCACCTTTCTCATTTATACCTAAACGGTACTGAAGTTGATAGTAAAGGAGGTTTGGGCAGTCCATCCCCTCTTAGATTTGACGGTAAATTAAAAAATTACGGTAAAAATGATCTATACTTAGGAATGTCCCCCTCTCAACCGGTAGACAGTACCCACAAATACTTCAAAGGAGATATTGCAAAAGTTCATGCATGGAATAGAGTATTATCACCTTCAGAAGTAGAGAATTTACACAATGAGATTCCGTTCAAAGATTTAGTTATTGATTATGATACTTCTAAACCAGATCAAGACATACCCTGTTTTAATACTGAATTAAATGAAGAAGATATTCATATTTATAATTCTATTTTACCCCATAGGGTAGAAGGCAGAATGAGATGTTTACCTCATGATGATGAAGGTATAGTAAACGGTAAATTTGTAAAGGGAGAAACCACAGCAGCTAATGAACGTAGGTATGTTTTGAAAATGCAGCAAGATAAAATAGATTATAAATCTGATGGAATTAAACAGTTGAAGTATAAAGTAGTAGGAGAGAAAAAATTAACTCCCTGGGCTAAACTAATTAACATAGAACTTTAAATGATACATCAGAACGTAAAGGATAAATTAGACTCAGTTGGATGTGGTTTCTGTCTAGCTAAATGGTCACAAGTTACTATGCATTTAGGAACAGGTATGACCCATTCCTGCCACCATCCATCTCCTCATAAAATCCCTCTTAAAGAACTCGAAAGAAATCCTACCGCTCTACACAATACAAGATTTAAAAAACGTAAGCGTAAAGAAATGCTCGAAGGAAAAAAACCTTCAGAATGTGATTTCTGCTGGAATGTTGAAGACAACTCAGATTCATTTTCAGATAGAGTTTTTAAATCATCCGAACCTTGGGCCTGGAAAGACTATGAGAAAATTAAAAATAGCAGCTGGAAGGAAGATATGAATCCAAGGTATGTAGAGGTATCTTTTTCCAATACGTGTAACCTAAAATGCTCTTATTGCGGCCCTCAGTATTCTTCTAAATGGGTTGAAGAAATAGAAAAACACGGTGGATATCCTACTTCACAAAAGTTCAACAATATAGATAATATCAGAGCTAGAGATGAAATGCCTTATAAGCAAACTGAACATAATCCATATGTAGAAGCGTTTTGGAAATGGTGGCCTGAACTATACAAAGACTTACATACTTTCAGAATAACAGGCGGGGAACCGTTACTATCTAAAGATACGTTTAGAGTATTGGAGTACATACAGGAAAATTGGGAGCAGAATCCTAACCTATCTTTAGCTATAAATACTAATCTTGCTGTACCTGACAAACTAATTGATAAACTTCTTAAAATAGCAGAAGATTTAACATCTAATAACAAAGTAAGAGAATTAATTATATTTACTTCTGTGGAGGCTACAGGATCTCAAGCTGAATACAGTAGGTTCGGTTTAAAGTATGATAAATTTTGGGTTAATATAGAAAGAATACTTAAAGACTTACCTAAAGTCACCATTAATATAATGGCAGCGTTTAATGCTCTCTCAGTTTTTACTTACGGTGATTTAATAGATACAGTCTACGAATTTAAAAAGAAGTACCATAATGATGAACGATACTGGATGGAAGCACTTCAGTTAGATACTTCCTACCTAAGATGGCCTTCCCACTTATCTATCAAAATATTAGAACCACATCAAAAAGAACTAATCTTAGATGCGGCTAAAAAAGCAATGTACTACGGTATGAAAGACACCCCTATGAACACACATGGATTTTCAGATATACAAATACAAAAAATAAAAAGAACTTACGACTATGCTATATCTGATGGAATGTTTGATGTAGAAAAGCACAGAAAGGATTTCGCTTCTTTTATAACTGAATACGACAAAAGAAGAGGTACTAATTTCGTAGAAACTTTTCCTGAATTAAAAGATCTATATGTTAAGTATAAAAAATAAAGAACCTTGGGCTTTCTGGCCTACTAGAGTATGTCCTTCTTTCTTTAAATTAGCAGGCAATCAAGTAATAAGTGGTAAATATAATTTTAAGCTAGAGTTAGATTTTACCTTAAAAAAAGTTTACGGAGAGAAGAGTACTATATTTTCTATACTTCCTATCTATACTTCGCTTAACTATTATAATGAGCATATGAGTAATATTGATGTACACACTGAAGATGGAATGGACTGGAAAGAAATTAAAGATACTATATTTATTAATAAGAGACATAAAGTTATAGTTGAAAATCAAGCAGGTTCAACCTTTACGGTCAGTATTGATAATAAAGAAGTTATTAAAACACAAAAATTTAGCCATGTAAAAGATCCACAAATTCTTTTTGGGGCAGGCAATTTTCCATGGCATAATGAAAATCACCACTACTGTGATTTAGATCTTCATGAGTTTAAACTCTACCATGAAAAAAAATTAATATCTCATAACTTTTTTACAAAATTTATCTACGAAAAGTCTTTTGATATTACTAATAATTGTAATTTTATACACAAAGTTTAATGGGAGTATTTGCAAAAAAACCTAACGAAACTTTTCAAGAGTATAGAGATAGAGCTATAGATAAACTATCTCCATCTTTTTGTGGAGCTAAATGGTATAATGCTACAATTTGGTTAGGCA
>TARA_R110000803_G_scaffold33761_1_pt1 | contig 12254 bp, 8 predicted proteins | sample TARA_R110000803 | Tara Oceans TARA_R110000803 (sample SAMEA4397772) | marine metagenome | biome: Polar Biome; feature: [SRF] surface water layer (ENVO:00010504); material: water (ENVO:00002006), including particulate matter (ENVO:01000060) such as... | depth 5 m | reverse complement strand
TGCATTTGCATCAATATGAAATGCTGTTCCTGCTGTGTGGGCTGAAATTAAACTAATTAATCCATCTGCACTTGTTGAAGTTAATGAAATATCATCTACTGCATCTACTGTAACATTATCAGCTGAATCAATATCAATACTACCCGCTTGGGCATTTAAATGAATAGCATTTGCAATAGCTTCTTCTGAAGTAATATTAACTGAACCTACTGAAGATATGTCTATGTCTTCTCCTGCTCCTCCTGATGCTGTGATATCAATACCACCTGCAGATGCTATAAGTTGTAATGCGTCAGCTCCTGTACCTGTTGAAGATAAGATTAAACTTGAATCAGTAGCACCTGCTAAAGCAATAGTAAAGTCTTCAGCTGCGCCATCTGTTGTGGATGTAATGTTAGCTGCAACTCCTGCGTTGTCAATAGATAAACCTGTACTATCTATGGCTACTGCTCCTGCAGTATCTATATCTAAACCACCCGCTGTTGCTTGGAATCTAAGTGCATCTGCACCTGTACCTGCAGATAATAAAGTTAATTTATTGGTTCCTCCTCCTCCTACTCCTATTTGAAGAGTTTGATTTGCACCATTTAATGCTATATTTGAAGTAGCAGTCATATCCATATCTAAAGCAACTGCGTCTAAATCTAAATTTCCGGATCCGTCATAAGCTAATGATTCTGTGTCATCCCCAAAAGTTGCACCTCCATCACCACTAACTACAATTGTAGAAGTACTATCAATTGTTATTGCTCCTGAAGCATCTAAATCAAAGGTTGATGAATCAATATCAATTGCAACATCTGTATCTGTACCTATATTAATTGAAGTACCAAATAAATTAAGAGCTCCTGCTGAATCTATTGTTATTGGATTTCCAGCTAAAGTAGCTCCTGTAGTACCATCATGAGTTATTGTGAAATCATTACCTACACCCATTGCAAATACTGAACTGTCTGATGTTAATCTTAAATCATCAAAAACCTTAACATCTCCATCATCATCTAATCTTAATACTTCAGTTCCATCAAATTGTTTAAAAACTAAATCATCACCATCCACCATAAGTTTAGCTATAACTTCACCTGAAGTTCCATCTAAATCCCATAAAAGTTGATTAACTCCACAATCTTTAAAGAAAATATTTCCAGCATGAGTATCTAAAATAACATCTGTTGAAGCGTTTACTACGTAAGATCCAGTTACATTGTGAGTTATTGAGGTAGCAGATGAATCATGTTTTATAGAATAATCCATATCTAGACCCATTAAAATTACTGCGTCGTCACTTTTTAACCATAAATCATCTCCTAAATAAGCATCCATTGCGTATATATCAGCACTTGTACTAATATCGCTACTTGCTGAAATATATCCAAATGATCCTGTTGCACTATTAAAACCTGCATCTATACCTCCTAAAAATGAACCTGTTCCTTCAGATCCTATATTTCCACTAGCTGAAACACTTCCGCTTACAAATACATGCCCAAATGAACCTGTTCCATTATCACCATTACCACTAGCACTAATATTACCACTTGCCGTGATGTGATTTACTACTAAGGAATTTAAATATATAGAACTCCATTGTCTTGTAGATGATCCTAAATCATATGTTATTGTTGCATCTGGAATTATACTTGAACTTACATCTGCTGTAAATTTTACAGAATCTGTATCCTGATCTCCAATGTATAAATGACCACCTATTGTTACGTCATTTTTTACTACTAAAGATCCAGATACACTAACAGATGAACCCGATCCTAATAGGGGGGTTAAATTATTTACATTAATATTACTCATTATTTTTTTGTTTTAATGTGGTTGTGGGTTTAATATTGCTTTACGTTATATAAATATAGATTTTTTCTGGAGGACCATATATTCTATTATTAAGATGATATTTTTAAATCACCGCTACTATTCCATAATCTTCCTGCTACGCCTGGGTCTGATGTAGGTAAACCTGTAAAATCTATAGTAGCACCATCTATTAAAAGATTACTAGCTGTTAAGGCGCTACTTGCACTTATATTTCCATCTATAGATAATAAACCTATTCCTGATGCTGCTTCTATTTTTACTATAGGATTACTTGCTGAAATGTGTAAATGTGCAGAAGCTGAAGGGTATATATTATTATATTGGTCATTAAAATGATGACTTCCTGAAGGGCCAATTGCTTGTGTATCTCCTATTCCTAGTGTTTTAAATAAAGCTATGTCTTTTCTAACAACTCCATGATGAACACCATCTACTGTTACATCTGCCCCTTGTTTTACAGTATAAGTAGATTGATCTTGAATTGTTATAGAATTAGGATCGGTTGTAATTGGGTTATTATAAAGATGATTTGTTCCCTCAGATTGTGTTGTATTTGTAGTTGTATATAAAATTGAAACAAAATTTTCAGGAACTGTTGCATTATGTCTTACAGTTACATCATTACCTACTCCGGCTGTTCCTGCTCCAAAACCTTTCATTAAGGTTGTTTCAGAATCTATATTAGCTTGAGCATAAGGAATAAAATTACCAGTATCAACATCATATCTATATAATCTTTCTGCTATTGGTGTATATTGAAAATCAACATGTGATCCTGAAGATACTGTATAAGTAGAACCTAAAGGTACTGTAAATTCTCCTGTGTTTTGTGTTACTATTGTATTATTAACTGCTGCTGGTACTACTTGGCTACCTGTTATTGAAACTTGATTACCATGAATTTCTAAAGCTGTTATTCCTGTTAATTCACTACCATCCCCCTTTAGTTTATCAAAGGATCCTGTAAGTCCTGTTATGTTTCCTCCTCCTTTTATGTCTCCTTTTACATTTAAATAATCAAATGACCCAGAATAACCATGTATATTTCCACTTGAAGTTATAAAACCAAATGAACCTGTGCTGTTTACAATTATATCTGTACTAGCTGTTATAGCAGCATCTACGGATAAAGCATTTTGGATATGAATAAAATCAGTACCTGGATTTTTTATTACAGGAGTAGAAATAAAAGAAGAAGCAGATAAATAGGTTTCTGTAAAAATATAACTATCTGTAGATAATTGACCTGTATTTGTGATAGTTAGTCCACTTCCTGGAAATGCACCAAAATACCCTCCCCCAACATCTATACTATCAAAACTAGAATTTCCTGTTAGTTCAAGAAAACCAAAAGAACCTGTAGTTGCTGTTATAGTTCCTGTAAGAGTAATATCTCCAATGTTTGTTCCTAGAAGAGCAAAGGAGTCTATTAAGTCAATAAATTGACCTTGTGTTGGTCTATCTCCTGTTTCGAAATATCCTTTTAATATTGGTTTTGTTACTATTGACATTTTTTATTATTTTATTTATGAATCAGCAACTGTAGCTACAACTGTATCTAAACTTTTAACTTCTGCTAGCCATTTTTCATTTGCACCTCCTTGTAAACATAGTAAATCTATAGTAGACCCTTCTAATGCATTAGTAAATGTTAAAGTATCACCATCTACATCTGAACTTGTTTGAGCGCCATCTCCCCCAACTCTAGTACAATGCATGAAAAAAGTATCATTATTATCTGTTCCTGCTCCTGCTGTTTTTATTGTAAATGCTCTACTAATTTTATCTGCTATTACTACTTTATAATGAATACCTGGAATACCTGCGGGTAATACTATACCTACATTATTTGTAGGGGTTACAAAAATTACTCCTCCTGATTGGTTTGCAGTTAAAGTAAGAACATTATCATTATTACCTGATCCTAATAAGTATACCATTTTTCTAAATCCAAATCCACCCTGGCCTGTATTACCTGATGCTATTGAAGTAGAAGTTCCTGCTGCTGATGGTAAATTAGCTCCGTCTAATACTCTTGCTGTTTCAATTCCATCAAATTGTTGTAGTAATAATTCATCCCCATCAACTCCTAATTTAAGGATTTGAGCTGCCCCTGTAGTATCCATATCTAGGGTTAATTGAAGTGTACCTGCATCTTTAAATTCTACATTTCCTCCTGCTGCATCTATTATAACATCTGTAGAAGAATCTAAAGTTAAATCACCTGTTGAATTAATTGTTATTGGGGTGCCTGCTAATACAGCTCCTGTAGTACCATCATGGGTTATTGTAAAATCTTTTCCTGCTCCTATACTAAGTATAGCACTGTCAGATAATAAATCTAAATCATCTCCTATTACAGTACTTTTAGCTACACTTAAACCGCCATCTGTTTGTAATGAACCATCAGTAGTTGAAGTAGCTTCTGTAGTATTATTAGTTAAAATTCTTCCAGTTACTGTAAGAAGCCCTACAGATGATAGACTCATTTTTTCTGCAGCCGTTTCAGATGCTGCTGTTTTAAAACTTAATTTAGTAGCATTATTATTGGCTGCAAAGTCTCCTTCAGAAACTGCTTCAATTCCTGCTGCTACTAAAACAGCATCTGTACCTGTTGCTTCATTGGGTGCTTGAAAATCTATTTTTCCTAATATATCATTAGCTGCTATGTCTGTTTCTCCTGTTGCTAAAGTAAAAATAACTGGTTTATCATCTGCTGTAAGTGTGCTTTTTAAAGTTACCCCTGAGGTAGAAGTATATGATAATGTATTAAAATATCCTATGGCTCCATATACATCTCCACTTGCACTTACATCTTCACTACAAGAAACATATCCAAAAGCTCCAGTAGTTGGTGCCCAACTTGTTCCATCTCCAATACAATCTATGCCTCCTTGAAAAGAACCTGTTCCACTAGAACTTATATTACCATTAACCATACCAGCTACTACTAGATGAACAAACGAACCAGTACCACTTGATTCTATATTTCCACTTGCACTAACATGATCAAAAGAACCTGTACCACTTGCACTTACTCCCCCGTAAAAAGAACCTGTACCTCCTGTTATTAGTAAACCTTGACTTGCTGTTATGTTAGTTAATTCTAAGTTAGTAAGGTTAGTTACTGATATTCCTGTTAATTTAGAACCATCTCCTATAAAGGTAGAACCAGATATATAACCACTTGCACTTATATTTCCACTAGCTGTTATGTTTGTAAATTCTTTAAAATTTAATACTCCAAAACTACCTGTACCTGCTGTAATAGTTGATAATGCACTTGCACTTATATTACCTGAGGCTGTAATAGATTTTATTACTAATTCATTCCATTGTTTTGATGTTGAACCTAAATTATAGGTTACATCAGCATCTGGAAAAATACTTGAATTTACATCAGCTATAAATCCGATTGAATCTCCAGCTGCATTCCCTAATCTAATAGATCCACTTAAAGATATATCTTCTACTACTATTAAACTTTGTGAAACTATTAAAGACCCAGATATTACTACATTAGATCCTGAATCTGGTAATATTTTATTTACGAATAATGTACTCATTTTTGTTTTTTATTATATTAATAACTATAACTTGTTCCTGTTCCTCCACTAGAAGTGTTGGTAGGTGAAGTAGTTGTTGTTTGTGTTGTTGTTTGTGTTGGAGATTGTAATGGTGTTGGTGGAGCTGATGGTGCTATATTATTTGTTGTTGGTGCTGAATTCATGTTTATTTTAGTAAAGTGAAAATTAGGACCATATAAAAGTGATGGTTTTAGCATTAAAGTAGTAGATGAGGCGTCTGTTGTTTTGTAAATTCCATCATTTGTTATATTATAAGATCCTATATAGTAGTTATTATTAGCTAATAAAAACTCATTACCACTTGTATAAAAACCATATTGTGGTATACCTGGATATAAATCTCTATAAGTATCTCCCCCCATTACTAGTTGATTTTGTGGTTTATAAGACTTACACCAAAAATTTGCTCTTATATTTGCCTGCCATTTATTACAATAATTGTTTTTATTAAAAATACAATTTGAACATTTATGATAACTTTCTGGGCCTATTGGGGCTTTATAAGCTGTTGGTAGGTTTGTAGATATTGTAGTATTATCACTTATGTATTTTCTTTGATTATTAGTATTTAAATATAGAATAGCATTATTATCAAAGTTAATAGGAGTAGATAAAGATATATTTCCAAATAATGTACCATACTTAGAATCTAAATAATAAGGACCATTAAAAACTAAACCTTGAGGTGTTACTAAGGTTTCTTTTGTTAGTTTAGGAGCTGATAGAGATGAATTTGATTTTATGTACTGTTTTTTAGGAGTAATTGGTGGTGTGTAATTTCCTATAGTAACATACTGACAAGTTCCATTATCTACAGAGGCATCTGGATTATAATTATATGCTGTTGGGTCTGTACACCCTCCATATATACAACTTCCATTATCAACATTTGCTGATGGGTTATAATTTAAAGAATTTGGATCTGTACATCCTCCTACATTTAAAATACACGAACCATTATCTATTGTTGCTGATGGGTTATAATTAATAGCATCAGGGTTGATACAGCCAGGGATTATATCAAAATTTATACCATCTTTAATTCTTAATGATTGTCCTTGTTCGATTCTTAAACTTCCTGTATTGTCTAAGGCTGCACTTGAAGTAGTTAATACTATTGGTCCTTCTAATTTATATATAGAACTATTCCCATCATTTCCTATAAAATTTGATGATGCACTAGCTATTGTAACATTAGTTGTTATATCTAACCCTACAGTAAAATGTGAAAATTCTGAGCCTGAAGCTAAATATGCTGATAGGTAAGTTAAAGATTGAGGATTTGCTGAGGATGAAGGATCTCTAAAAGAAGCACTAGCAAGAGTATTAGGTAATTGAAATATCGAATAATTGTTATTTATACCCCCTAACCATCCTGTTGTAGACCCACTATATGTTGGATTAAAGATTGATTTAGATGCTGTGTTTGAAGTTACTGTAGGTTCAGTGTATGTTTGAGTTATAACACCATTACAATAGTTATTTGCATATTCTCGAAGTTGATCTCCACTTATTCCTAAATAACATTCATAATTTACATAACCCCAATTACAATCAACAAAACAAGGCCAATTAGGATTTTCCTGTGCTAACTCATAAGCACCAAATCCATAAGTTCCTGCAGGTATATTCCCACATATTTCTCCGCCTATTACTTTAATAGCCATTGATTTTTCAGAAGTCCCCGTTTGTGAGTCATAAGGAATATAATAAGAATCAAATAAACCCCAATTGCCATTAAAGTTTCCTGTTATTGAATTATATGCTATATTAGCTTTTGCTCCTATAGGGAGAACTTTATCTAAAAATTCATTAAGTGTAGGACTTCCGGTAGTGCCTAATACTGCATAATCTAAAAATTCTTCTAGTGTAAGTTGTACTTTACCATAAAAGTACTCATCACCTGTATCATTTATACTACCACTAACATCAATTTCTAATATAATGTTAGAGGGGCCACAATCAGTTATTGGGTCTCCAGAGGATACTGAAGTTTCATAACAAGGAGAATAGGGACTAAGAGATGCTTGTAAATCAGAAGGAGTAAGGAACATCTGAAAAGATTGTGATTCAAAATATATTTCACCACAAAAATTATTATCGTTAAAACGACCTTCTTTACCAATATAACCATCATCTCCCCACTTTTTAGTTACAGAGATTATTTGATCATCTACACACCCATAACAAGGAAATCCTTCATCTATGGGTTTTGTATAACACTTATTTAAACACTCCTCCATTGTATTATAAATACCTATATCATTAAGTGTTTTATTTAAAACTTCTTTGCCTTTTATTCCTATAAGGTTATTATAATAAGTGTCTTCATTATTTACTGCTCTAGCTAACATTTTATTAGATGCAAACTCTTTATCAGTTTTTTTAGGGCTTTCCTCTTTTTTAGTAATTATATTTATCTCTGCATCTGTAAGCTCATAAAGTGTACACCCAAGTATAGGATCACATTTATAATATCTTCTATTAATAGGGGCATCAGTTATAATACTTTTTGGGTTAACTCCTTTTATATCATTAACTTTATTTAAAATAACTGTCTCATTAGAAACAGTAGAGGTTCCAACAGTAGTTACTCCACTTATATTTTCTGACCCTATGAGGATAATTGGATCGGGGTTATTGTCTACTGAAGAAGATTTTATTGGAGTGACAGATTTTATTGGAGTGACAATTTTTAATTTAATTCCACTTTCTGTAGTTCCTAAAAGATCTTTTTTATCTGATAATGATGTTTCTTCAATATCCTTAAGTATTTTTTCTGCTACTAATTTCTCTTCTAAAACCTTAACGTCTGTTTTTATTTTTTTGGTTTTTGATAAATAATCAATATATTCTTGTTCCGTTCTAAACCCAAGTGATTTCCAATTTATTTCTGCCATAATATTATCCTGTAAATACTACTAAATGTTTTGAATTATTACCTGCACTTCCAGATAACCATAAAGATCCTATTATAGAAGGTTCTGTTGTTGGTAATCCTTTTAATACTGAATTACCTTCTGCACTTATAAACCCACTTGCACTTATATATCCTGTTGCTGATATGTTTGATGAGCATGTTATATGGCTACTTATAGTACCATTAATTTGAGTTTCAGAAGTAATACTACTTATAGATGTTATATTTGGTTGAACTGGAGTACCTACAGTACCTATTATATATCCAAAAGAACCTGATCCTTCTATAGAATTTATTCCTCCTGTAAATGAACCTGTTCCACTAGCACTTATATCTCCGCTTGCTGAAATATACCCAAACGAACCTGTTCCTCCTTCTCCATCCGTAGGTATACAATTTATACCTCCTTCAAATGAACCTGTTCCCTGTACATCAACACTTCCTGTAGAAGGAGTATCTATAAATACTGTTGAGTCTATAAAATCTATATAATTACCTGATGTAGGTTTATTTCCTGTTTGGAATTTTGATTTTACTTGTGTTTTTGTTTTTATTGCCATAATATTATTGTATTTCGTATTCTCCTACTCTATCATATCCTACTCCTGTTCCATTTCTTCCTACTTTATTAATTTTTTGTCTTTTTCTATCATTTTCTACAGTATCTGTTGCTACGTTTTCTGTAAAATATGTTGTTTGTGCTTTAGAAAAAGATTTTAGTGGGTGTTGTTTAATAGAGGCTCCCATAGCGTCTGGTATGATATATCCTTGTAATTTTAAACCAAAATCTGTTTTTACTGTTCTATTATCTCCTTGAGCTACTTCTACTTTATTTGTAAAAGTATCAATTTTTGCATTAAACTTAAATCTTTCTACATCTCCCCAATATGCATCTGAAGAATAATTTATAGATTCTATTAATTTATTCATTTGTGCTACGTAATCTGTCCATATTATAAAAGAATAATTTAAAATTACATAATCAGGTATTACTACTGCGTGGAGTTCTTTTTGAGGGGTTCTACCTTGTAATACTGAGAAGTTATCATATTGATTTCTATTTGTGTATTTTTTTTGAAAAACATATTGTAGTTGGGGATTATTAGCATCCATTTTATTACCTAAATCTCTTCTTTTTTCAACACTGTTTCTTTTAAACATAATAAGGGGAGTTTGAAGTTTACCCTCTTTATCTCTAAAATATCCATCTTTTTGAACACCTTTCCATCTTTCAGGAGAACCATAAACTAAAGGTACAGGCACTCTATCCCCATTTATAACAACTGAAGGTTTAATTACATTATCAAAATAATACTGGATAGCTTCATCATGATCTAGTAAACCTATTGAAATATCTTTAGTAGTATCATTATCCCTACGTGTTACTTTAGCTCTATTAACTTTATCCTTTAATAATCCTGGGGGTTTATTATCAGGAACTAATCCTTTTATAGGAAATTCATTATTTTCTATAGTAGATCTTTCTCTAGCTAAACTTGAACCTTCTTGTGCTTTATCTGATAATGAAGGTAGATCATAAGCAGGAGCTGATAAGTTTTTTCTTAAAAGGTCATTTTGTCTTTGTGGTATAGGTCTTTTAAAATCTGTCATTATCCAAGTAAATTAGCAATTCCATCTGTTATTTTAGTTGTAGCTGGATATTTTCCCCCCCTTAAAGGTATTAAATTTAATTTTTCTACTCTTGAAATATGAGTATTAATTATTATAGAAAAACTATCTCCAAAATCTGTTGTTCCTGTTGAAATAGAATAATCTGAATCTTTACCCATTACTAATTGATTTTCGGTTTTACTGTCAACTTCATAAAAATTATTTCTAAAAAGTAATAAATCTCCTATTTCAGGTATTAAATTTATATCTTTTAATTCTTCTTTTAAAAATCGAAAACTAACGGTTTGATTAATGTCAGACCCAAAGTCATCAGACGACCATGATTGATCATCTCTATTGATTAAACCCGCTATTCTTACGGGTTCATAAAACATTTTGCCCATAGACTCACCGTAAACATTACTAGTTGTTTTTTCAAGCACAAATTTATAATATCCAATTTCTGTTTGAATAATATCATTAATAAGCTCTTTACTTACTGAATTAAAAAGTGATATGTCTCGTGAACCGCCAAATAAAGCCATTATATTCTTTGTAAAGTTTCTCGTTTAAGTTTAAAAGATTTTACACCTGGAACTCTTAGATCTGTTTTAGATCTATCTGATGTTAATATATCTTTTTTTAATTGTTCTAAATCTTCTTTAGGATTTCCTCTTGATATAAATTTAATTGTAACTAAAGTATATTCAAAATTTTGCTTTTGTGCATATTCAGGAGGGGTAATATTTCTTATAATAGTTACCTTTTTTATAGCTCTAATTTGATCTAATATATCTGTAATATTATAATCAGAATCTGTTAGCATATAAGCTTGTACTATAAAAGTATTTAATACTTCGTTTAATATGTTTTTTAATTTTATCATTATCCTATGTAAATGTGGTAAGGGGTTTTATAAAATGTTTTTTGTGTTAACTCTGCTTCTTGTTCTTGTCTTTCTAACTGTTTAACTCTTGTTGTTGATTCTAATAAATTAGTTAATTCTTCAATTAATTTTAATTTTTCATCTTTAGCTTCACTTAATAATCTACTATGATCTAAAGTTGTTGTATCTCCGGGGATGGGAATAGTTGTATATTTACCTCTTACACTACCTAACATCTCTTTTGCTAAAGCTAATGCATATCTTCTAATCCACTGTCTACCCGGTTCATTAATAAAAAGATAGGTTGGTGTTGTATATGGTACATTTGATACATCTGTTATTAGGTTAGTTGATGTATCTTTTACAGGAGCATTTGCTACTGATTTTATTACATATTCAAAATGTAATTTATAATTACCTGTAGGCACAGGAAATAATTTTAAATATCTATTGTCTACAATATCAAAATGATATCCTGATTTTCTGATTGTATCATTTAGTTCAATTGATTGTAATTTTAATACATCAAAATACATAGGCATTAACATAAAGTTTACACCTGGAGAATAATTACCAAACCCAAATGATTGCATTAATGATTGAATTCCTGTACCAGTACCTGCGTATGGGTCAAAATATCTATTTATTGCTGAAGGAGCATAGTGATATATTCTTTTTATATATACTGCTTCTGAACCACTGATTGAAGATGATATATCAGATAATAAATCATATCTTTGAGTGTTTCTAGATACGTGTAAAGATCCTGTTTGGAGTTGATAATTTCCACCTCCCCCATCTACTTCACCTCCATACTGTTCTGCTATATTTATAGTTCCCCCTACATTAGGAGAAATTAATTGATTATTATAGGTAGATCCTGTTGTGTTTCCTTGTAATGTATGGAAATTGTTTATTATTTGAAAATTATATAATTGGGCTCCATATTCATTAGTTGCTTCTTCAAAACAGGTATAAAAATTTACATCTTGTAATTCTATATCTACAAGTGGATATCCTAATCTTTTAGCACACCAATCTGATATATTATCAGCGTCTGTTATAAATTCTACATCAGAGTCATAAAAACCAAAAGGAGTTTTTCCTGATGAGAAAGAGGACGAGCCGGGCCATATAGGAATTTTTGCCATTTTCTATTAAATTAGGTTATTCATATATAAATATGAAAAAACTATAGAAGAGATTACATTCCGTTTAATAATTCAAATACTTCGTCTATTGCTATATGGCGGTGGTTGTCTTCCAATACTCTTTTATAAACATACTGGGAATTGTTAATCTTAGATAAGTCAACTATTGCCGAATAATTTTTATCTTTTAAGTCAATTTGTTGATTATCGCCACAAAATATCATAGTTGATCCTTTTCCTAATCTACCTAAAGCCATTCTAAATTGTGAGCG
>TARA_R110000803_G_scaffold149081_6_pt1 | contig 12255 bp, 28 predicted proteins | sample TARA_R110000803 | Tara Oceans TARA_R110000803 (sample SAMEA4397772) | marine metagenome | biome: Polar Biome; feature: [SRF] surface water layer (ENVO:00010504); material: water (ENVO:00002006), including particulate matter (ENVO:01000060) such as... | depth 5 m | reverse complement strand
TTTATTGGAAATAGTACGCAAGCCTACAAAAAAATATACGTTCAAGTAAGGGATGCTATATTGAGGGGAGAGAAAACATACATTAATTATAAAATTCACTAATGAGCGACAATCCAAAACTAAAAAAGAACGGAGGAGATGGCACTTTCTTCGGAAACCTTTTAAGAGGTATTGTGAAAACAGGCAAAAAGGTTGCACTTCCATTATTGGATGCAGTATCAAATGGAAATGTATCAGAGATCTTTAAGGCAATCGCAGGAGATACCGTTTTGTCAGTAGAAGATAAAGAAATGCTAGTTGCTGAAATGCAAAAAGACATTGAGCAGGAAAGAGAGTTGACGAAAAGGTGGGAATCTGACAACAATTCTCAGGATTGGTTGCCGAGAAACATAAGACCATTGGCTGTTGCAAACTTTACGCTTTTAATAGACATTGTAATACTATCTTCCATGTGGGGAAAAAAGCTAGGAGAGGCTTATTTGCCATTATTATTGACAATGGGAATGACTGTTATCGGTGGTTACTTTACACTCAGAGAGTTCGGAAAGACTAAAAAATAAAATACATATTATATCTTAATTTAAAATACCCTACTAATCTAGTAGGGTATTTTTTGTTGCTAAAACAATTAAATGAAAGAAAAATAAGGAATCAAATTTACCATTAATAAAACTGATAAACAAAATAATTAAAAAAAAATCAAAAGAAACACTTGTCAATCCAAATATATAGCATATATTTGTAAAGGCAATGAAGCCAAACTAAATTAAATACCATGGTAACTTACAGAAACTTATTAGAGCAATTAGATGAAGAAAATGAATTATCTTTTTTTGAAAATCAATGCGAATTAATTTATACTGCACTATACTCTTATCAAAATGTAACTATTGAGCAAGGTAAAGCGATTAGAAGCGTTATATCTTCTTCTGATATGGCTTACGAATGGTGGAGGTCAAGTAATGTGGATTTTTGCGAGAATGTAAAGTATTTTGGTGTTACGATAGACGATGTAAAATTTTATATTAAAAAAGATACGTTAAAATTTGTTAATGGCTTAAATAACTATAGACACCAAATTAATACACTAAGAAAAGGATTTAGAATAGCTAAATAAATAGTTAATAACAATGGGGTGTAAAAACCCCATTAAATTAAATACCATGATAATAGTAAAATCTAATTCAAACATAGCAAAAATTTTAAACGGAAATACAAGAGGATATCATAATTGGTATGTTCAGTCAATTTTATCTAATAGAAGTATTTATAAAATACAAGACTAAATTAATTATGAAAAACTCAAACGAAGAAAAGGTTTACATTGATTTCTTAAATAGTAAAAAGGGATTCAGGCAAGATAGGGTTAAATTCAACTCTTACGAATTAGCGGTAAAATGGGCAAAAGAAAACTTTGACAAATTTAGCCATGATATGATTAAATACGAATAATTATAATAAAAAATAATTAATATAAAGTATTGTCAATCCAAATATATCATATATATTTGTAAAGGCAATGAAGCCGAACTAAATTAAGTTAATATGTATTTTGAAGTAAAGGCGTTTAATAAAGGAACTAGAAGATTTGAAAATTTAGATAATTTTCAGGAGTTGCAAGATTTTTGTGCAAAATATGTTGAACTAGGTTTTAACAAATTAATAGTAAAAGCATTTGATTGTGATGGATTCAGAAGTAGGTCTTTTTATACTTTAGATTCAGCAGGTCAATTTATTAAATTTCACATTAACAACTAAATTAAATATCATGACAAAATTCGAAAAGTATCAAAACAATCTATGTAGAATAGGGAATCAGATTTGGAGTTACACTACTCACGTTGCAACAATCCAAGAAGACAAATTAATTCAATTAGGCAGTTGGTCTAAGACTACTCAAATACACATCAACTATGTGGCAAAAGAATTAGATTTAATTCTAATAAAATAGTTAATATAAAGTATTGTTAATTCAAATATATAGACTATATTTGTGTAAGCAATGAAGCTAAACTAAATTAAATACCATGAAAATTTCAAAAGAACAATTAATCAAACTTTCAAATTTAAGAAAGCACTTAATTGAATTGTACAATACTAACGAAAGTGCAATCTCTTTCTCAATGATTAAAGAGCTAGACCAAACAATTGAAGAAATTATCAAAAAATAAGTTATGGAATCACAAAAGCAATTAGTAGAAAAAGCACTAGCATATCTTGAAATGATAAAAACTTCAAAGTACTATCAAGCATCAGCGGAGAGAACTTTGTCAAGAATTGAAACAGGGAGTGTTGCTGACTTCATGAATTTAAAGTCATGGGAAAACAAAAGAATAGCCATTCAGGAAGCAATACAAATCAGACTACAAAAAAGAGTTAACGAATTATTAAAATTAGCAATATGGGAGTAATAGATACTTTAAAAGAGAATGAATGCATAGCTGACTTCTCAGGAGCAAATGAGGTGTATTGGACACCACCAACTAACGTAAGCATATACAAGTACTGCGAAGAGTATTGCATCGATATACAGTTCCACAATGGCGAATTAGTGTCAGCGGATTTTTGGCTTGGAGAAGATGAAGTATTAATTACAGATTCAGAATTTAAAACTATGAATAAAATATTAACCGAATGGGTTGAAAAAGAAGCTGAAAGTCAGCTCGCCTTATCAAAAGAAGATTATTAAAATGAAGAATTACGTTTGGAAGTTTAAAGACAAAAATACAAGTAGAGAAGCACTCTATGGAAACGTCAGGGAATTGTGTAAAAACGAAACAATCACGATTGACGGAAGAATTAAACAGGAGGAACAAATCAGGTATCTTTTAAGAGGGAAAGACACTTTCTCAAATGCTGATTACCTAATCGCTAAAACAGAGGTAACAAGAAGTAGATTTAAAAGGAACTAAAAAAACAATTAAATGAAAGAATTATATTTAAAATTACACCAAATCCAATCAGAAATAAGAGGATTGGCAAAAGACAAAAAGGCTCACAATTACGATTACGTTACAGGAAACAAACTGCTTTCAGTTTTGAAGCCTTTAATGGAGGAGCATAAATTGATCCTGAAACAGGAAATAGTATCAATAGAAAATACTAGAATGGACTACACTTTAGTTCAGCAAAAATGGAGCAAGGTAGATGGTAAAAATGTTTCCGAAGATGCTATCAAAAACAAATCAGAAATTCTGTCAAAAGTGATGATGCGTTTTACTTGGATAGATTGCGAAACAGGACAGGAAGATGTAAACCTATTTGGCTCAAACGGAATGAATGATTGGGACAAAGGCGTTGGTAGTGCATTGACATACGGAGAGCGATATTTCTTGCTTAAATACTTCCATATACCTACTGACCAAGACGACATTGATAATCCTGACAGGAAAGGAAAAGAAAAGACTCCTGCCGAACCAAAAAAACCTGCCGAACCAAAAAAGATGGTTGCGTTTACGGAAAAGGAAATCAAAATAGTAAAAGGCAAAATAATAGCCTGCAAGAATGTTTCTGAATTGACAAATCTTTATAATTCAGATGTAAGGATTAAGACAGACAAAGATTTGCTACAGGATATTAAAAACAGAAAAGAGGACTTATGATAGGACTTATAGATTTTGACAGCGTTCTGTATAAGGCAGTTTATAAGATTGTTTCATTCTCGCAAATGAGAGAAGCGATTGAATTATACGGAAAGGAACAGGCAAAAAATTGGTTACTACAGGAAGTGTATCATGAGGGAGTAAACAGAACCGAGAATATGCTTTTAACCATGCAGGCAGATGCACAATCAATGTTTGACAAAGAGGTTTTGTCTTGGGAGCTTTACATAACAACCTGCTCCAATAATTTCAGGAAAGCATTAACTCCTGAATACAAGAAAACAAGAAAACGGAATAGCTATGTTTGGTTGCTCAGAGAACATTACAGAATGAATGGAGCTTTTCACTCAGAAACACTAGAGGCCGACGATTTAATGGCAGACCGTTCTGTAGAACTTGGACTAGGAAATAGCCTTATACTTTCAATCGACAAAGATCTAAAAACTGTCAGCGGATATTATTGGAGTTACTACAAGATTCGTTCAAGGGATATTAATAATGATTATATCGTTAATGAGTTTGGGCATTACGAAACTGAATACAAGCAAAACGAGATACTTTTTATTTCTGAGGAAGATGCTGAGTTAAATTTATACACTCAGATGATAAAAGGCGACACCTCAGACAATATTGCAGGCATTAAGGGTATTGGTGCTGTAGGAGCAAAAAAGATTCTAGGAACAGCTAGAAACAGGTTTATTGCTACAGCTAGGGAATACATTAAAAGGGATTTAAAAGATGAATTCAGGATTAATTATAAATTACTAAAACTAGGTAAGCCATGAGAGAGCATATTAAAAGGTTAAACCAAGAGCTTGATATTGTAAGCGACATCGCTAAAAAGAATCAAATTAATATTGATATATTGATATTAAAAGTATGCACCAATAAGGTTATTGTGGATATGACTTTGGCAAAGTATTGGATTTTCAGGGAGAAAAAAAATAATAAAACAAAACAAAAATAACATGGCAAGAATAGAGGTAGATGTAGACATTGATATTGAAGAGCATTTAGACGAAGTTGATACAGAGGATTTAATTGATGAATTGCTTTCAAGAAAATTAGATCCTGAGGAAAGAGCTCAGATTAATAAAGTTTTCAATTTTGCAGAAAACGTTAAATCAACTTTATTAGATGAATTAAAAGCAGAAATAGTAATGAATGGAATAAAAAGCAAAAGCATTCAGGAATTAGAAATTTTTTTTAAATAGATAAATATGGAAATAATAGGTAAGTTAAAAGTAATTGGAGACATTGAGTCTTTCGGAGCAAACAATTTCACAAAATTAGAATTTGTGGTAACAACTGACGAGCAATATCCTCAGATGCTAGCAATCGAGTTATCTCAGGATAAATGCGGTTTAATAAACAACTTTGAAGTTGGGCAGGACGTAAAAGTATCAATAAATCTAAGAGGCAGGGAATGGATTAACCCACAAGGAGAAGCAAAATACTTCAACTCTTTTAATGCATGGAAAATAGAATTAATTAACTAAATTAAATTTAAAACAATGGAAATAAAGGAGCATTTGGATTTGGTACAATATGAAATACCAAGATTAGTTGACAGTATCTCAAATAAGTTTGGAGTAAAAATAAGAAACAAGTCAATATCAGTATTGTGTTTGACTACATTATTTAAGGATTTACTCTTTACCATGAAAGCACTACAAAGTGCTTCTGAATACTTGCCTGACGGTAAATTTAATGAATTATTTGACAAAGCGTTAAGAGCAATTTACTCAGACCATACGACAATTTTATTAGCGGTAAATGGAATAGACGTAAACATCAAAAATGTAAATGACGACTTAAAAAAAGAGAGAATACCTGAGTATATGCAGTATTTAAATATAGAGCATTTTCTGTATGAAGAGTTTTATACATTACTGAAACTATTAGACTAATTATACATTAATTTACTAGATAGAATACCCTACTTAATCAGTAGGGTATTTTTTTTTTAATATTTTTTTCGTCAAACCATTGTTAATTCAAATATATAGTATATATTTGTATAAGAAAGGAATAATAATAATTTAAATAAAGTAACATGAACGCAAGAGTAATAGAGGTTTTGGCAAAAAGTAGAGTAAAATTTCAAGAAAAAATAGGAAAGCCAATAACAATGAGTGAAGCTATTAAATTTGAAACAGAAAAATTAACAAGATTATCAAAAGAAGATAATTTCAGATACTAAAAAAAACATAAACTAAACTAAATTAAATATCATGAATCAAATTACAGTTTTAACACCACAGAGAGTAAATTTATCAATGAGTAATGCAGGAATAGTTCGAGGAGATAACGTAATTAAATTTACGGACTCAGAAGACAAGGAGCATTTAAAAATTGAACTAACCTACAATTTTAAAGAGGTAACAGTAACAGGGTATCGTACTGAATACTCTTCACTAAAGAAAATTTTAGATAAAAGATTTTTATTTACCACAATAGACTCAGTAGATTTTGAATCTGAATTTAAAATGATACAAAAAAGACTAAAGGAATGTGTAAGGAAATCAGGAATAAAACAAACTCCTAAGCCTGTTGAAATAAAAACTGATATTGTAGAAGTAGAGGTTAAAGAAGAAATCAAGACACCATATATTAAAACAGAAACTCCAAAAGTGGAAAACAATAAGCAACAGCAAAAAACTGTAAAAATAGAAAGACCAAAAGCGGTCGGTTTGGAAGCACAATTACAAGACATAGTATTCAATGTACTAGAAAGCGATTACACAACGCAAACGCTACAGAATAAGATGATAGAGTTAGGATTAGAGCCTAACAGAACCGAGATAGTTGTAAAGCGTTTAAATGGTAAAGAAAAAATAGTAGGAGAGCAACACTATAAATTTGAAACAATCTTACAATGTATATCAGCCAAAGTAAATATCGCTTTAGTTGGACCTGCAGGAAGTGGTAAAACAACTGCTGTCAGAAATGTAGCTGATAGTTTAGAATTGCCTTTCTATTCTAAGTCGGTTTCATCACAAACAGGAGTGCATGAATTTTTTGGTTATCAAGATGCAAATGGTAAATACGTAAGAACACTTTTTAGAGAAGCATACGAAAATGGCGGAGTATTTTTACTAGACGAGTTTGATGCAGGAAACCCAAACGTGCTTGCAAGTATGAATCAGGCAACTGCAAATGGCGAATGTGCTTTTGCTGACGGAATGATAAAGAAGCATGAGGATTTTGTGGTTGTAATGGCAGGAAATACATTTGGACATGGAGCGACATCTGAGTATGTAGGTAGAAACAAAATCGATTCAGCAACGCTAGACAGATTTGCTTTTATACAATTTGATTACGACGAAAAGCTAGAGTTAAAGATCTCTCAAAATAAAGATTGGTGCAAGGAAGTTCAGGCATTAAGACAAAAGGCATCTGACAAGAAGATAAAAACAATCATATCTCCAAGAGCTACGTTTGACGGAGAGAAGTTACTAATGGTTGGAATGGCTAAGAAAGTGGTTTTAGAATTAATCATCTTCAAAGGCTTAACAGATTCAGAAAAGAAATTACTAGAATAAAAAAAATAAAGGCAATGTATTGTATATATCAATATATTGCCTATATTTGAAAAACTAAATTAATTTAATCATGAGAATAACAGAAGAAACACCAAGTAAAAAAATCTCGCAAGGGAATTATAGCGAGTTCGTTCACTATGCGGAGAACAGAACAAGAAGCAATAAATCAAAAAGCATGAGCGAGTACAGTAGAGAGGGAACTTTTAGATTCACAGGTACTCACAGCTTTGAAGAAGCCTTAAACCTAGCTAATACAGGATGGGATGCAGGAATAGAACAACTAGAACTAGAGGACGGACTTTTAGTTTCAGGAAATGGAGTTGAAATACAGGACAATGTATTTGGCTCAATGGTAAACATAGGAAACTATCTTCAAGGTTTGCCAAATAACATGATAGAGTTTTCAGAAAAAAGAGAATACAATCTTAACCCATTAACGATTTATGTATCTCTAAATTATTCAGCAGGAAACTCAACTAAAAAAGCACTAAAATTCACTAAGTCAATAGTTGAAATAGTAAACAAATATCAATCTAAAAATAACGTTAGGTTGGTAGGATTTTTTGATCTCCAATTTGGAGACACAAGAAGCATTATCGAGGTTCTAATAAAAGACTTTGACGAGCGTTTCGTAATAAACAATATCGCTTTCTCTTTTCATCCAAGTTTTTTTAGAAGAATATGGTTTTCAGTAGTAGAAGCTGAGGAGTTTCTTTACAGCGGTTACGGAAGCCAAACCTCTCAAAAAGACATACATACTAGATTATTAAAAGACACGTCAGAAAGCATGATGATACTTCCTAGATTGGATGATTTGGATTCAGGAGATTTTACAGAAGAAGAAATAAAAAAAGTAAACATTTAAAAACACTCAAAATGAAAGGACTTACAATAGTGCATAAAAAAATAGATGGAGAAAGAACTAAAAGGGTAATCGTAACTAGCGAAACCCTGAATAAAAATCCAATACTTAATCAGCCAATTTCAGGAGCTAGGATTTCAAAAAAATATATTCCTGAATCAAGAATAGAGATTAACGAATGGTTTAATAAAATATTCTAATGAAAACATACATAACATTCGGACAGATTCACACCCACTCACACAACGGAATTACACTTGACAAGGATTGTATAGGAGAGATAGAAGCAAAAAGCTACAGCGAAGCAAGAGAGCTAGCGTTTAAGTGGTTTGGAGGAAAATTTGGAACCACTTATCCTGCGGACAGAATAGAACAAATAATGCACCATTTTCCTAGAGGAATAATAAAACTAAACTAAATAAAAAATCATGAGAAACAAGAGATACAAAGCATTACTAATATTAAAATTTTTATCAATCGGATTTATTTCATTTTGTGTAATTGCAGTATTGATACATACAATATTAAATAATAAATAAGATGAAAAACTTAAAAATATTCACAGTATTAGAAAAGAGATTTAAGAGCAATAATAGATTTTCAGGAACATACCTACATGGTAAAGCAGAAGATAATTATAAGCATGATATTTTTTCATTTGAGAGAAAGCAAAACTTTGACGAGGGAGTTCACTTGTTGGAGATAGACGGAAGAGATATGACTTTCTTCTTATGGAAAGGAACAGACGGAACGGAACCATTTAGAGGGTATTTGATTTACTCGGAAGACGAACAGGCACACGCTTTTTGTTTAAAAAATTACGTAAACAGAGAACAGCAAATATGAAAACAATTCCTAAAAAATGCAAAGGCATGGGTAAGGCACTTGGCTTTCAATCATGCAGTAAAGAAGTTTTCAAAAGGACATACGGACTTTGTCAATCGTGTTATACTAATTGGCTTTTAAACTCTGACGCAGGAAAAGAAAAATTAAACTCGTCAATAATTAGAGGTAAAAAAAACCTGACAACAAAAACTCAGAAAACTGAAAACAAAAGAAAAAGAGATTGGAAGCAAAAGCACAAATCTATTCAGGCACTAATACAGGAAGCAAGAAAGCCATTTCAGAAATACATAAGACAGAGAGATGAAAAACGACCATGTATCTCTTGTGGCAATTTCTATGCAGATGTATTTGATGCAGGGCATTATTTTAAGGCTGAGGTATTTTCAGGACTAATATTCGAAGAAAAGAACGTGCATAAGCAATGTAAAAAGTGTAACAGACATTTGTCAGGAAATGAATCAGCCTACAGACTTGGATTGACAAATAGATACGGAAAGGATTTTGTTTTAGAGTTAGAAAACTCTGCAGACAGAAAAAGAGATAAGATTTACACTAGGGAAGAAATATTAAAAATTAAAGAATTTTATAAATCTAAATTAAAATAAATGATAATAATGAAATACGACGTTATTCTTGGATGCGTTGGTTGGGAAGTGATTAAACCAAAAACAATAAAAAAATCAAGGGAATCTAAAAATAATAAATTTAAAACTAAATTAAATGAAAGAACAAAAAACTCAAATTAGCCTAATTAAGACACATTTAACAAAAAATGGTAGCATAACGTCTTGGGACGCAATAGTGCTCTATAACATAACTAGATTGTCGGCACACATTCATACATTAAAGAAACATGGTATGGAAATCGTAAGCATAAACGAAACAAAAAAAGGAACTACTTATTCTAGGTATAAATTAAGTTAAAAATGGCTAAGTCAACTAACAGAAAATATGTTCCTGAAGATGTTAAAGCAGATATTATCGAAATGTTTTTAACAGAAAACGACAACAGGAGTATTGTAATTGCAGAGAGATTTAATTATTCAATTCATACAGTAAACAGAATTATATCACAATATTATAAATTAAAAGAAAATACAGCAAAAAAATAAAGACATGAAACACTCAATAACAAAACTAGAATTAAAAGGAGATACTTTCTTATCAAAAAAAATATCAATAGAAAAGTCTTTAGTAATTAAAGATCTAGGATGCACCATATCACAAGAAGAAAATGGAAATATGGTAGAAATTAGCCTAACAAAAAAAGAATTAAGCGAATTTATAGGATTAATGTTGCACGTTCAAAGCTCTATAAAAAGAGAAATGAAACAGTTATAGATTTTTTTACTATCTTTATTAAAGAAAACTTGGTGGAGCAAGTATTGTAAACTTTTAATCTTTAATGCTGATGGAACTCCACTTCCTGACGCGTTAAAGATTTTTTTTTAAACTAATTTAAACACAATGGCAGAAAACAAAAAGTCATTTATTCTTTATGCTGATTTAAGAGGCAACATTGAGCATTTGACAAACGAAGAAAAGGGTATATTATTTAACCACCTTTTAGAATACGTCAACGACATGGATCCAATATTAGAAGATAGATTAATCCTAACAGCATGGAAGCCAATAGAAAGACAGCTTAAAAGAGATTTGCAGAAATTCGAGGAGGTAAAGGTAAAAAGGAGTGATGCAGGCAAACGCTCAGCACAAATAAGAGCGTTAAACAAGTCTGAGCAAAGTTCAACAAAATCAACAAGTGTTGAAAGTGTTAAACACCGTTCAACAAATCCAACTGTAAATGATAATGATAATGAGAATGTAAATGATAATGATAATGTAAATGATATAAAAGAATTAGTAGTTAGATCCGAATTAAAAATTCGTACAAAAATATTAGATAGAAAGCATTGTTTTAAATTAAAAGTATTAGAAAACAAAGAAAAATATACTATTGATATGTTAAAAGACTTTTTTGAGTATTGGTCAGAACATGGAGAAAACGACAGGAAGATGCGTTTCGAGAAACAAAAGAGTTTCGGTTTAAGTAGAAGATTGTCTACATGGAAGTCAAATCAGAGGGTTGACAATAATCCTAATAATCTTACAGCTAAAGAAAAAATGAAAATTAAAATAGGTTCCGTATCTTTAGAAGATGTATTAAAAAGCAAGCAGTAATGGCAGATATACAGAAATACCAAAAACCTCAATTAGCCACTTTAAGAGAGGAAAAAAAACTAAAGGACTACGAAGACGTGGAGAGATTAACTATAGCAGAAACCATAGTATCTAACCTACTTGACATCATAGGCGTATCTAATAAAAGTAACGAGGAACACCATATTGCTTTGGTTAAGTACTTAAAAGAGGATGAATACGAATTTACTCCTAGAGAAATAATGAAAGCATACGACCTTGCTTTGAGAGGAAAAATAGGCATAGATTTATTCCAACAACTAAATACGCTTCAGTATAATAAAGTGATGAATGCGTTTAGAACCTACAGGAATAAAAGTTTAAAAAATTACAATCTTAATTTACAGAAACAAAAAATAGAATCGGAAATGATAAGAGCAACAGAAGAGGAGAAAAAAGAAATAATACAAAATGCACTAATTGAGCAATACTTTTTAAGCAACAATGACGAGCCTTTGGATGAGTACAGGTTTTGGATTTATGAATACTTCTTCGAAAGAGGTATCATTTCAGATGAAGATAAAAAAACTACTTGGCAGAGTGAATTTAGAAAAGAGAATACTTTTCAGGAAAAGAAATCTAAACACGTAAGACTAAAAGCAGATGCTATTAAGAAGAAAGTAATATTAAAAGTAAAAGAAATATTAATCACAAATGCGTTTAAGAAGTTTGACGAGATTGAATTATTGTTTGACGAGATTAATAAATCAAAATAAAAAGTGTGTAATAATTAACCGCACAAAAAAAACCCTTAACCTAGATTGCAGGCACAAAAATAAAGAGATTAAATAATTAGGGGTAATTATCTTTAGTGTTACTGAATTTTAGTTAGGGGTTTTAATATAATTGTGTAAAAATTAAGTCAGATAAACGAACCATATTCCTGACGTTGGGAAAAAGGCTTTTAAATAATAAATATTTAAAATATAATAACTATATTTGACAAAACAAATTTTAATGGAGATAAAAAAAGTCAAGATTGACTCAATAAAAGTAAGTGATAATAACCCAAGAGTTATTCGTGATGCCAAATTTTTAAAGCTAATAGAAAGCATAAAAAACTTTCCTAAGATGTTAGAAATTCGCCCAATAGTAATTAATGCTAAAAGCGAGGTAATAGGCGGTAACATGAGGTTAAAAGCATGTAAGGAGATTGGACTAAAAGAAGTGTTCGTAATTGATGCAAGCACCCTGTCAGAAG
>TARA_R110000803_G_scaffold12755_2_pt1 | contig 12284 bp, 13 predicted proteins | sample TARA_R110000803 | Tara Oceans TARA_R110000803 (sample SAMEA4397772) | marine metagenome | biome: Polar Biome; feature: [SRF] surface water layer (ENVO:00010504); material: water (ENVO:00002006), including particulate matter (ENVO:01000060) such as... | depth 5 m | reverse complement strand
AACGCAAATCGCAGGGAGCGGACATATGCCCTCTCGTTTCCTTTAATTTAGCAACTTTCGGTTATTTTAAATCTTGATATAATATAAATGGTATTATTTCAAGCAGAGAAGAATAAAGAACCGATACAGATGTCTATCCAAGAGGTAGAGGGCGGAGCAGACGCACGACAAAAGGGTAATGCTGCCGAGATGCGAACCTATATTAACGAGAACATCAAAGGCAAAATGAACGAGTGTCTTTTTAAAGATTTATCTTTTCTCGTCCATTCGGGAGATAGAAACCCACAGAAAGCAGGGTTCAACCGTTTCGCCGACCCGACAAACAAACACGACCCAGCAGCAGACGCAGTATTGAGGGCAGCACGAAATAATATAAAACAAGTGAAAGCATTATTAAAGAAGGGCATTCATCTCGCAAAAACGCCCAATTGTCCTCAACTGCCTTTGGTGGGGAGAGGCGAATATATGGAGGAGTTGAGCGGTGGAAAGATGGCGAGTAAATCTATTCAACAATTTTTAGACGCATCTTACGCTAATAAAGGCAAAGCAGCACAGCATATAGACGGATATGATAGGGACAATTCCCTTTCAGGTGAGAGGGTTTCTGTTTATTTCAACCCCACCACCAAAAAAGCAGTCGTAATCCATCGTGGGACAAAAGACCTGACTGACTGGGGAAACAATCTAAAAATGATGCTTGGTTGGAAAATGTCCTCCACCAAGCGTTTTAAACATTCCAAAGATATACAGAAACAAGCGGAGAGCAAGTATGGTGCGAGTAATGTGATTACATTAGGTCATTCATTAGGCGGAAAAATTGCGAGTGATGTAGGTGGAGATAGTGATGAGATTATTACTTTAAACAAGGCAACAGGACTGGGACTGGACGCATACAAAAAAGACTTGGGTCAAAAAGATAATGAGACCAATATTAGAACCACTCTTGACCCCGTGTCCGCAAAGGGAGCATTAGCAGCAGATTTCACCATTCCATCAAAATCCCTCAACCCAATCACCGAACACGGCACAGGGGTATTAGACCGAGTAGATACAGAGATAGGCAAAGGTAGAGCAGACCTAACACCCAGCACACCTACATTCCTACGGAAATCCTACGAGAAATTAACCAAGAAACAGTTGAAACAGATAATTAAATCTCTACCTAAACTGCGAGACAACTTTAAATTAACAGGAGCGGGAAAACCCAATCTCGTAGATTATTTAGAGAAACGGTGTGGAAAATAATATTTTGGTATAGTATAATGATGGAAAATACCGTTGTGCCGAAAGGAAATGCTTGGACTAATTTTGTGAAAGATTGGACGGCGAAACACGATACGACCTATATGGTCGCAATCAAAGACCCTGTTGTATCACAAGCATACAAGGATAGTAAAAAGACTAAAAGAAAACTGGTAATCGTGGATAATTTTGAGAAACTAAAAGGCGATGCCGTAGCGATGGCGGAGGCAATAGACCCACCCGCAGAGAAAAAGAAGGCAGGTCGCCCCAGCAAGTATGCGAACGACGAGGAACGGAAAGAAGCGAAACGGTTGAAAACCCTCGCCTCTAACAAGAAGAAACGAGAAGAAATGAGTAAAAAGAACAAGGAGGGAACGATGACTGCCCTTGAAAAGTCCAACTGGGAACACGATACAGAGTTGAATGTAGCGAGAACGATAGAATACAGAGTGCGGAAGAGAGCGACGGATATTGTGAAATACGAAAAAATATTCAACAAGTTAGTTAGTTATATGAGAAATAATGAGGAGGAGTTTTTTGAGAACTGGGAGAAAGACCCTTACGACATATATTACGGTTATTCAAGCAAGGGCAATAATTTCACACCCAAAGGGAAATATCAGGAAAGGGCAAATGAATTGTTCGGTCAAGACTGGAAGTCTTACAGCAACGAGATAGAGAGAAAAGCATTAACCGCAGCGGAATATGATTTTTTCGCCGACCCCAACATTCCCAATTGGATAGAGAGTAGAGACCAAGCACAAAATACGGTTAGACAAATGAGGCAGAAAATAGAGATGAGAGCGTATGCCGTATTGGAGAAGGAGAAGAAGAAGAGAGGAAAAGAAACAAAGGGTATGACGGAAGATGACCCTTACGAGAAAAGACGGATAGAGGAAGAGGTGAAGAGGGTGGAGAAGGAGAAGAAGGATAGAGAGGCGGCAAGGGATAAAGCAGAGAAGGATAGGAGAGCAGCGGAAACTCCCGCTCAACGAAGGGCGGAGGAGTTGCGGGTTAAAGCGTTGTATGCCCGTTTCGGTATTACGGGTAGAGGTAGAGGTGGGGCAATTGAAAGGGACAGCAATTGGATTAGTTTAGTGGATAATGGTTTTTGGAATTAAATGGATTTTTAGATTATTCTTTTCTCCATATAGATTATAATATGGAAGAAGGCAGAGATTTAGGAAGAACAACTACGATTTCTTGGGAGTGTGATTTCAAGGGCGAGGAACTCGCAGTAAGCGAATGGTATAGCAAGTCAGGTTGGGACTTTGTCGGTTGTGTAGTAGATATACAACTGAAAAACAAAGACGGGTTCTTTTTCGTGAAATATTTAGGAACAGTTGAGGGAGACGAGGCAGACACGATTGACGAGATGTGTGATATTGGCGATAGAAATCTGTATCATTTTGGAGCAGAAAAGTTTAGCGGTCGCAGATTGCTATTCCGTGCCTGTAATATCTACGCCATTAGACCTCATCATTCCGCCAAGATGGAAAAAGACAAGGAGATTGCCGAAAGCATCTTTGGACTTGATGCCGATGTAATTACCCACGATATAGTAAAAGAAATCTCATTAGAGATTGAAAAGGAGGTGGAGACGATGGAGGACGAAATTAGTGTTTCCATATGTGCTTGACTACGAGGGTGTTTTCGCTCGTCTTATCGTAGTGTAGGTGTGTAGGGTGTAGGGTAGTTAAAATGTTTTATTCTCCTACATTCTACACAGAGATAATACTTATATAAACAACTTAAACGGATTATCTTATATCAGTATATACTATAACCGACAAGATGGAAAACGAAAATGAACCCACCTTAAAAACTGTTGTCTTGACTGCTGCTGAAAAGATGTATCAGTCGCATTTAAAGAATGTGGCGAAATACCAAAAAAAGAATGGATTAAAAATGAAGGAGAAACAGACGAGATATTTAGCAAAAATGAAGGACGAACCCGAGCGATACGACGAGTTCCTCAAAAAGCGTAGGGAATACTACAAAGATGTATTGAAACCCCGAAAAGAACAAGTAATAGAGACTTTAAGGGAAAACCGACCAAGCACTTTGGTTATTTAGGAAAAACAAAAACTTACTTTTAATATTTAAGCAATCTTGAATATTAAGAATATTAAGGGCAGATTTAAGTGAAAATAGATTATTTCCATCGTATCATACCGTATAAAATTGATTGCGATTTAGACAATACTTATATAGGTAAAACCACTTAAAAGATTATCTTTATATAAGTATATACGAGATGAATTACTTGAACGAAAACGGAACGCTTGACCTCGCCTTAATTGACGCCGCTGACTACTCTGCCTTTCACGGCAAGTTCTACGAGGAACTTGACCCTCATTTAGCGAAACTGGTGCTGGACGACAACTCTACCTACAAAGTTCCTGATATGGAGTATGTAGATGTTGATGGCGACTGGATTACCCAGCAGAAAAAAAATGAGGCGGGTGAGTTGATGTGGGTAATGGACGACGGTGTGGAGATTGAAATCCCAAGATTTACTCCTGAAAGCAAAACCCTACTCAAAAAAAGAATTAGACTATTAAAAAACGGAAACCAACTTGAAATCATTTACCATCAAAAAAAAGGAATGGGTCGGTTCTACTCCAACGATGACCTTTCCCTGACCTGTCTTGCCCGAAACATTCGCAACACCATTTACGCTTACTACGGTTGGGTGGATTACGATTTCGTCGCATCTCACCCCAGCGTTCTTGCTGCGATTGCTGTGAAACTGCGAATTAAAACCCCTTGTATTGACGAGTATGTAAAGGACAAGAAACCGATTGTGAAAATGTTGAGCGACCACCATTCCGTAGCAGGACAACCTCCTCTCCAAAAAGACCACATCAAGAAACTCATCAACGCATCACTCTACGGTGGCGGACTACAAGGGTGGGCGACGGGTGGCGAAACGGAGGATTTTGACGCTGGGATTATCAAAGGCAGTCCCAAAAAGAATGAGATGCCGATGAAAGTTCAAAACTACGCCTCCTACGAGGAGGGTCATTCTTGGTGGAAAAAGTTTAAACAAGAAATCAAGGCAATCACAAAGAAACTGATGTCTGCGAACACAGAACTAAAAGACAAAGTTGCTCCTCTGTCGCTCGGTCTGCCCGAGTGGCGTAGAGATGCGAAAACGATGTCCTACATTCTCGGTGTCTTTGAGAACGATTGTCTTTACCATTCCTACAAGTATGGTCTTGAAAACGAACTCATTAGACCCCGCAGGATTGCTCTTGCCTACGACGGTTTCACCGCTCCTCCTTGCGAACACGCTTACCACGATGCGTCATTCCACATCAACGGAGTAAATGATTACATCTTTGAGAGGACTGGTTTCCCGATGAGAATGGAGATTAAACCCTTTGAGGACTGGACGGTTCAACAGGATTTAATTGACGCTCGTAGGGAGATGGTGTTTGCCGATGCTGTTGATGCGAATGTGGCGGCAATTGTAGCAGAGGGCGAGGTTGCGATTGTGGGTGAGGAGGAGAATGAATATTCCCAAGAATATCTCCTTTGGAAAACCAACCACGAGCAGAAACACACTAAAATCGTTGATACGAACAATTACTTTAAAAAGTTATTTGAGATTGACGCTCTCGGTAATGAGAACTTTACTGGATACAAGGTTTTCAACAGAACTGATTTAGTGGGTGCTTACGAACACGAATGGTATTGGAAAGTCAATCCTGAAAACGGCAAGGTTAGAAAGACGAAATACATCAACGAGTGGTTGGAGGACAGGAACATTCAGCGTAAAGACCGAACCGACATCATTCCACCACCGATGTATTGTCCTCCTAATGTGTTAAATCTTTGGAAACCCAGCGAGTATGAGGGCAGGGCGATTGAGGAAACCGACGAACGCTACGGCAAAGTCGCAGTTGATGCTTGGATTAACCACATCGGTATTATCTGCGACCACGACGAACTTGCGGAGGAGTATGTCCTCAACTGGTTCGCTCATCTGCTACAAAAACCCGCAGAGAAACCCGAAACTTGTATCGTCATTACTGGAAAACAAGGAACAGGCAAGACGATAATGCTTGACCCAATCAAGAAAGTAATGGGAGGCGGATACTTTGAGAGTTCCAACCCTGAACGAGATGTGTGGGGCAACTTTAATCCTATGATGGCGAGTAGTGTGCTGATTGTGTTGAGCGAGGTGGATAAGCGAAACGCTTTCGGTGCTGACGGCAAAATCAAGGCACTCAAAACCGACAAGGAGATTACCATTCGCAACCTACACCAAGCACCTTACACAATCCGCAGTCATCACAGATTTATCATTCCAACCAATCACGGCGACCCTGTGTTCTTGGAGGAGGGACAACGCCGAGATATGATTATCAAGATGTCTGCCGAAAAGATTGGAAAGAGAAAGTATTTCACCGATTTCGCTGCCCTTTGGGACACGGAGGACAACTTGATTTCCTTGTATTCCTACTTGATGAAAAGGGACATTTCCAAGTGGGTTTTCAGGGACATTCCCAAGACGGAATACCAAAAGGACTTGGAGGGGTTCAGCAGACCATTCTTGGATATATTCTTTGAGTGGTGGGTCTGTCGCAATCTAAAAGCAGATGTGGATAGTGAGGGATACTTGTCCCGTTTCGGTGGAGAATTGTATGCTGATTTCCGCACTTGGCGTGATGAGTTTGGAGGCAAGTATGAACTGAATGGAACGGGTGATTTGATGAAAAAGATTTACACCGCCCTACATCTACCGAAAGGTTGCCTCGCAAAAGGTTCAAGAACCAGCAAGGGACAGCGAACCAATTTCCACATCGGCGAGTTGAAAAAGCACTACAAGATTGGAGCGTGTCTTATCCATCTGCCGAATGCTGCTGGTGCTGCTGCTGCTGCTGCTGATGGGAGCGACTACTACGAAAGCGAGGACGAGGTGGAGATTGGTGTTGAACCTGTTGTAAATGCCGAGTTGGAGGAGGAATTGGCGGCAGATGATTTGGAGAATGTAATGGTAGAACAGACTGAACCAAAAGCAGATGAGGTGATGATGACGGTCGGTGATGGGACTAAAAGGTTCATTAAGCGACGCACACCCGCCAAGTAGATTGTAAAGACAGTAGTAAGTAATGTTGATTGTTGATATGTGTGTAGGGTCATTTTACCTTACACACCTACCCTACACTAAAAAATAAAAAAAAACATTTTACAATATTTATATTTCCTTACCTATTACCCTGTAAAACTGTATTTTTTGTTTTTCTTTTTTCTATTTTAATGATGTGTGTGTAGGGTGTGTAGGGTGTGTAGGGTAAAAGGCAAAGAGTTTAGTCCAGCGAGAGGGATACGACCATCTCTATAATATAAACTCACAGACACCCTACACCCAACACCCCTACACTACCCAACACTCCCACCTTTTTCTGTAAGTCATACCAATCCCCTCTCTTTCTTGTATTCCTCCATTTCAGCAATTTTTCTCATTCTTTCCTTGTGCTTGGAAGCAACGGAAAAGCACCCGCCGCACACGAGTTCAAAACCGTTAGGACACATTCGCAGAACAGCAATCTTACAGCAGGAAAGACACGCCTCCTTGCTTTGCCCTTTTTTAATCAAGTATGGGTCGTTGCTGTCCCATACCACCTTTGGCGAGTGGTCGGTTTTAACCTCCACACCCAACTCCTCCTCTAACTCCGCCCATTCGTCCTCACTTAACTTGTTTGTTTTGGTAATTTTCCAACTATCAACACCTCTTTCCAATCTTTCCTCTGCTGATAGGTATGCCTCAATTCTCCCCTTATCCACACACAACTCTCCAAGATGTTCCCACTCCCACTTCCCATCAGCATTCGCAAAGTATCGGTTCTCATCACCATACCTCGCTTGGTAAGACTTGGCGTAAAATTGTTCCATTTTAGTATCTTGATTAGACATTTCAGTTTTGATATTACATACCTATATAATATCAAAATCACTTCAATTTTTTTTAGAATGATACGATGGATTTAACTCTCATCATCTTCGGGGTCATTCAGGATATACGCATCTTTATCCGCAATCACGCTCATCGGGAAACCCTTGTTGATACAGACCCATCTGCTCGGCAACTTTTTAATCCTTTTGATTTGGTCTTTATCCAATCCAAAGTAATTATCCAGCAAGTATTTAATACTACGCCCTCCAAGACCCGATGGGAAAATAACGACAGATTTACATTCGTTCAAGATACGCTTTGTAGCGTGTCCGTCAGTAGCAAGATGACTGGTGTAAATAACCTCGCAGTTGAAATGTCTGCCTGTTTCCAGTAGAGAGTTTAATAATTCTTGGACTTTTAGACGGAGAAACTTGTCTGTAAGACAATCTGTATCGTCAAAAATAATACAACTATCTTTGAAATCTTTGGCGGATAAACTCTCACTCGTCAGTTTCTCCATATTAATCCTTTTTAGACCTTTGATTTTATCAATTGAACTATCATCGCTGATTGACGACAGCAGATAAACCTCTCGCTTGGGATATATTTTCTTATACTCATCTACATACATCTTTGTAAAATACGATTTGCCTGACCCACTCGCACCAGTTATATAAGTAATTGAACGCTCCATTTTCTTATCAGGAGCAGGTTGGAAATGTAATTTGGGTTTGTCTTTCAGTTTTACATCACGGAACGCACCGCCTCGCACCTCATTAGGTTTGTCGGTTAGAAATAATTTCTCCCATTTCTTACGGTCTGTAATATCGTCGTCTTTTAGATACGCAAGAAATCTGCCCTTTTCTTCAAAGTTCATTTTATACAATAGATACATATTATAAATCAAAGCATTCCCTCCAAAAACCCTTTTGAGTGTTTGTTTATTACCTCTGTGAAATATTCAATCAAGTCTTTCAACTTCGGCAAAGCGTCCTTTTCGGTCATATCGTCTATATCGCTAAACACCGAACTTCCTAATGGGATTTCGTATATATTAGAGATTTGTTCCTTGATATATTGGAGGTTTTGTTCCACATCTTTCCAAGCAACCTTCCTAAAATCCTGCTCCAAGATTTCCACCAGTATTTTCAGTTCATTTCTAATCTTGTTTAAATAACCCACCTGACTATTAAAGAAATCTACCAATTGGTCTAATGCCTTTGTTTGACCGCCGTCGTGTTGTAAGAGAGAATACAATCGTTTTAGTGCCTTGAAACTATCCTTTCGGGAATAATAGTGGATTTCATCTTCAAAATCTTCCTCTATTTCTTGTGGGGTTGTTTTAACGGTATTGTTCTTACCATCTTTGGTGCGAACCGTATAATTCTCACTCACCTCTACGAATTGGTTTCCCACCTGTCCTAATAAATCTATTTTCAATATTGTCTTGTCTAAAACCGCATCTTTCAAGTAGCGTTTCGTTCCATCAATCATTTTCACATATCCCCTCTTAATATCCGCTGGTTTCCAACGGAGAATGAATAAATCCCTGATGAGTTTTATTTCCTCCTCGCCTGTTGCTTGGCGGATTGCCTTTGCCTTTGCTTTCGGTATTAAATCCTTGTGTGCTTTCAACCACAGTTCCACAGATGGTTTGGTGTAATCACCTTTGTAAATCAATCGGGCATCGTGTCCTGCTTTCATATCGGTAATCCAGTAGTCGGGGTTTCTCTTTGCCTCCTCATATGCCTTTTGTAATGCTTTTGCGACCTTCTCGCCTGTTGTGCCTTTCAATTCGGTTGCTATATCGTAATCACTCCCATATTGAATTGCCCGTAAAGAATTACTACCGATTAATCTAACTTTGCCGTTGAGGGAAAAAACATCAACTAAATCTGCTGTTTCATCATTCAACATATCCAAAGTTTTTCGTTTCATCTTGCTATAATATAATGTGATATAATATTATAGATGCCGATAGTAATAGACGAGTTGGTTTGTTCTAAAAGACCTTATAAACGCTTTGCTATACAGATACGAGAGGGGGATAAAAAAAAGACATACCATTTTGGTTTGGAGGGTGGAGAAACTTATATAGACCACGAGGACAAGAAAAAAAGGGCAGCGTATTTAGCAAGACATTTAGGGAATAAGACCGAGAATAAACTAATCAATAATCTAATTCCCTCACCCTCACTTTTCTCTGCTGCTTTGCTGTGGGGAAAAAACACATCTCTTTTTGATAATCTAAAAGATTTACAAGTAGCGTTTAATGATAAGTATAATAATAAAACCTAAATATATATGGACGAGGAACTACTTGCTAAATTAAAAAAGGAGGATATTTATCCATTTTTAGATGTCTATTACGCCAAGATAGGACGAACTAATCCACCTGCTTTCCGCACATACTCGCTGGGTGAGTTAAAAAAGTGTTTGAAAATCTTTCACATCAACCTCACACGAGAAAAAGTCTCACCTTAATATATGATGGAGTGGTCTTTTGGAAAAAATAGAATGGCGAGTGCTTTGGAAAGATTACTTGACCCGCCAAAAAAGGTGCGATGGAGATGGAGGTATATTTGTTGCTGTATAAGAACTGACGATACAGAGATTGTTGAATAAAAAAGTGTAATATACACATTTTTATTTGTTTTTGTTTTGCTGATTAGTTAGTAGGGTGTAGGGGTGTGGGGTGTAAGGTCTCTGTAAGTTTTGCGACGATGATGGAGTTGATATTTGTTTTTGCGATGAAATGAAAGTAGTTCTCCCTGTCGTAGATGATGATGCTCTTATCAATAGACGAGAACAAGTTGATAGACCAGTCCTTTTGAGTTGGGTCAAGTTGTCCCAACTCTTTTCTGCGTATCACCTCCTCGCCCCAACAAGACACTATTTTCGTTTGGTAATCGGCGACGGTTTTCATCATATCGTAAGATTTTGCGTAGTTTTTGTAAGATGCGTTGTAGAGTTGCTCGTTGATTTTCTCCTTTTCCACGCCGTTCTCCAAGAATGCTCCAACACTTTCACGCTTTTCGGCAATCCAAGCATCGTAAGTTCTGTTGTAGATTTTAGTAAGCACTAAATCGCACACAACTTTCCACCAGCGAGTAGCGAATGCTTGGAAACGATGGCGGATTTCAGCGTCCTCTTGAATGATTTTCTCTGCTGCGTCCCAGTCGTCGTTTGAGAAAGTGTGAAACCAATTGATTTCCTTACCGAGATTAGCATAGTGTTCGCTGTCCTCCTCCGTTGTTGAGTTGGGGAAACGATGATGGATTTCTCTACTAATAGACCTCGCCCAGTCCTTGTCCTCCTCCACATTCCATTTGCCGATAAATGAGATGATACAGAACATTCCGTATGCGTCTATCGCTGCTACTTTGAAAGGACTGCTGGTGATACGAATGTCGTATTCACGCAACTCCCCACCATTAATTTTATAATGGTCTGCCCCCAGCGTCAAGTTGTGCCTTTTGGTGTTGTTTTCAGTTGTCGTCATTTTGAGTTGTTTGATTGCTTATAGATGTATAGTAGAAATCGCAATCAATTTTATCTGTAATGATACGATGGAAAAAACATATAATACCATTCTCACTACATTTAGATTAAATCCATCGTATCTTATAGTAGAAAATTGATTGCTTTTTTTGCTATTACTCTATAAGCAATTACCAAAGCATTTAAAGGAATGACGACACTTAATAACAAGATGAACGCAACTACCGAGATTGAAAACGCAACTACTCGCACCCCCACGACTGTTGTATCTACGGTTTTGAACGATGATGATTTGAATGATGACCCCGACACCTGTTCTGCCCCATACTGTGAGGGGGGGAGAGCATTTGAGATGAGAGAGCAGATGTTCTGCTCTCCTGCTTGTGGAAATAAGCATTTCAACTTAAACCGTGCCGATAATGAATATTGGTGTGATGATAATTTTGATGATGATTTTGATGGGTTAATGGAGTTGGGTGCGGAGATTGCCGAGATTGAGGATACAATTACCCGTATGGACGAGTTTTACGCCCCAAAGGAAGAATGTGGTAAATGCTGCCTGTGTAAAGGAATGATGTCTAACAACTGGGGCAACAACCCTGCTCCTTTGAGAAAGCGTGGAAAGTGCTGCGACAAGTGTAATGCCGAGAAAGTCGTTCCTGCCCGTATGCGTAATATTGACGGAGTTGCTCGTTTCGGGGGTAAATCCTTTTACAACTTGGGAACGCACGAGGAACAGGTTTTACAGGCAAAGTTGTTCTTGTTGATGGGGGAGAAAAAGAACAGTTGGACGGGTGATTGTATGTGGGAACACAACTACGAACCCTTTAACAAAATCAAGCGTGATTATCGGGACTTGGTGATTGCTCGTGGAATGTTCCCTGTTGTTAATTGGAGAGAAAGGAGCATCGCATTCACCGTCATCGCCGAGATGATGAAAGATGAATGGGACAAGCAGAACCCCGTCAAGTAAATTAGAAATATTACAACACTACTACAAAAATTACAACACTAAACTACAAAAATAAAATAAAAATGGGGAAATCCCTTTTTTTATTTTATAACTGATTATAACTATCTGTCCTATCCACCGCTGTTGGTGATTGAGGTGGTGGCGGTTGCGGTTGTGTTATTATTCTCAATTCGTCTATTTCCCCCTCTGTTTCCGTATCTCTAATAATTTCTATACAGCAGACTTTACAAGATTTACATTTTGATTTATACGCCATACCAACCAGTTTCAATATGAACCCAGTCATCGTTGTAATAAACGCAACCCAAAATACCTCACTTAACGCCATTATATATACCGATATATAAAAATGTAGGGGTGTATGGTGTAGGGTCATTCTAAACTTTTACTTTAAAAACTACTAACCATACCGTCATTAAAAGTCTCAACATTATCTACTGCGGTTATACCACCTACACTCTCCGTTAATACCTCAAAACCGAACTTGGTGTTTTGGATAGTATTATTACCATTCCAAGCACAATCCGCCGTTCCACTACACACTTGCCCTGAACTTTCAATACCCGAAAAGGAAACTACAAAATGGAGAGGAGCGTATAATGGGGACGCACCTGTGGTGGTCGCATACACACATTTAACCTGTAAGAATAATTCGCTGCCCTG
>TARA_R110000803_G_scaffold15263_2_pt1 | contig 12370 bp, 17 predicted proteins | sample TARA_R110000803 | Tara Oceans TARA_R110000803 (sample SAMEA4397772) | marine metagenome | biome: Polar Biome; feature: [SRF] surface water layer (ENVO:00010504); material: water (ENVO:00002006), including particulate matter (ENVO:01000060) such as... | depth 5 m | reverse complement strand
CGCTAGCTGGGGCTGCATGGATGCTTGACGAGGATTCACTGTCCAGCAACAGTGCAGTCAAGGTTGCCAGCCAACAGTCGATCAAAGCCTACGTCACAGCTTCCGTAGCAGCCGCTCCAGCAGGTCGGGTTAAGATCATTGACAACGACTGGTCGTCTGGCACTCCAAGCTCAGTGAAGTTTGAGGACTCTGACGGCATGGACTGGAGCACCTACAGCTATTTCGACATTGAGCTGCAAGGCTACATCTCTGCCAACTGTCGGATCATCTGCCAGATGTCCCAAGGCGGGGTTTGGGAGGTTGGAGGGTCCGATTACCATTCTGCCAACACAGGCCAAGAGTTCGGTGCTTCTTTTTCCAACGGCACAAGTGCTATCAATATCCCCAATGCGTCGAACCAGATATACAAGGGCGGCGCGCAGTACAATGAGATGTTCCATATGAGGGCCACCCTATATCCCGGCTTGTCTGATGGAACGAACATCGACGGTCCTTTCCTGCACTGGTCGCTTCAGGCAAATAAAACCACTGGAGGTAATAGGGGTCACGCAAATGGCTCCGGTGCCCTCCGCAACCTAGTTGCGACTGAGATTGACGGCATTATTTTCTCACTGAACACAGGTAACATGCCCAATGGTTCGTTTAAGGTCTGGGGGATCGTCTAATGACTCGATATAATATGACGGGCCAAGGAGAGATTGTTCCTTTCACGCCTGAAGAAGAAGCTGCGGCTGACGCAATCGAAGCAGCAGATGCCGCAATCGAAGCAGCAGATGCCGCTGCCGCCCCAATGCGAGAGTGGGAGGCTGTCATGGTTGAGAGCGATTCCCTTATGACGAGGGATGTTGAAGACCTCATTGACACTCTGCTGGTAACTGAGGTGCTGTTGGAAGGCCAGTTGCCGACCAATCTAGCTGAGGCCCGGACCGAGAAGAAGGCTTTGCGCGGCAGTAAGCCATGAAAACAATCCTCACTAGTATCGAGGCTTCGTATGGGGGTACAGTGACAAGATACCCGATGAATATTCTAAACTAAACAGGAGAACCTATGAAAGATTGGATTGAAGGATGTCTGGATCACTTATCTCAGGCAGTATCCTCAGCTATGGAGCGGCTTCGGTTAACGCTACAGTCGCTACTGTCATGGTTCAAGGGGCTGACCCTGAAGCTGAAGGCTTGGGTTTATTCCTTAGCATAGGCATGATGGAATACTCACTCGTGGCACTCAGTGTCGTGGGTGTGCTGATACGTATAGCTTTTGATGTCACCGGGTTCTTGTCCCGACGTCGAGAACGTAAACGCTGAACAATAAAAAGCCCCTACTAAGTTCCCGCATTGGGTTCCTAGTAGGGGCTTTCTTTTTGCCTCAAGCTAGTGAGGGGTTACTTGCAGGAACGGTTCTTGCAGGTGCAGGTTTTGCATTTGCACATAGCATGTCCTTTCATAGGTTGCCGACAGGGTGTGTTCCCTATCGTATTAAACTGACCTCTTCATTTTCTCTAAGGTACGTAGGCCAGCCATGCCGAGCATACCAGTGAGGAGTTCCCACAGGTTCTCGTCAAGCGAGGGCAGGGGTGGGATGTCTGTCCCGTACACCTGAGCGATGTAGTAAGCGAAGGGAGCGAGGACAAACTGGTAGGCCAAAGCTAGGGCCAAGGTCCATCCGATCATGGGACGCCAGCCCGCAACGAAGATGGACATGTGTGCTGCCTCAATCTTGTTCAGGGCAACCTGATCCTCGTTCGCCTTGGTGATGGCACCAGCTAACATTAGCTCGATCTCAGAGGTGGCCTTATCACGAGCAGCAACATCGGGCACGACCTTGCCCAACACGCTGGTAATTAGGGGCATCAGCAGTGGAAGTAGCGCAAGCATGTTACATTCCTTTATGTAGTGGAAAACAGTACAGTGGGAGGTAGGCTGTGTGCTCCTAGCTGAGGCTCGATAGGGGGTTACCCCAGCCAGACACTAGAACGCACACAGCCCCCCTTAAAACGCAGCCATGTGGATTTGGCTGTTACGAGCCATTGAAGTAGGTGAACTGTAGACGCGGGTCCTCTTTGTTTCGGTTACGCATGTCATCATCAGCGGTTACAGGCACGATCTCCTCACCGTTGAGGTAGCTGATCCGCATCTCAGCGAAACGGATTACCTTCTCAAGATCAGCGATCTCGCTATGGTCGCGGTCCTTGCCGTGGTAGAGCTTACGCCCAGCACGAGACACGTACTTGACGATGGCCCCAGCACAGAAGCCCAGCTTGTTCTCAAGGATGTACTCGATAGGTTCGATGGCAAGGCCGGTGTAGTGGGTTGGGTTGGTGTGGTCAGTAGTCATCGTAGTCTCCTATGTTCTGTACCTCAAGGCGGCAGCGGTTCAGGATAGTGTCAGCCTTTCCGAAGACAACAGCAGCCCTCGCCAGACGGGTGTTTGGGATAGGGTTGACGTTATAGTAGAGCTTTGCCTCTATAGTGAGATCAGCCAAGGCGCACTCCCGTTGGTATGCAGCATCCCTGTACTTTATGTCGATCCTAGACATCACAGCAATATCCTTCTTCGTCATCGTCAACAACATCTTCCATGTCGTCAAGCACAGCGTACCACCTCTGCACGTCGAAGGACGGGCACGCCTTGTGGGGGTTCAGCTCGTTGTGTCCGAAGACCTTAGCGTCTGGGTAGTCATCTTCAAGGCTCTCGATCAGGAACTCCAGTGACTCCAGCTGGCGCTGGGTGAAGTTGTCATCAGGCTTGCCCCCGATACCGCGTCCACCTACTAGGCAGATGCCGATGCTCTTATCGTTGTAGCCACGGCAGTGAGCACCCATCTCATTGATGCCACGTCCGTTCTCCACAGTTCCGTCACGCCTGATGACGAAGTGATACCCGACACCAGACCATCCACGGTCGAGGTGCCACTGGTTGATCTCATTAACACCGATGTCCATGTTGGCGTACGTGTCCGCACAGTGGATAATCAGCTTGTTGGTAGCGTTACGTCTAGCCATATCAAACTCCAGTCAGGGTTGCGGCGCGCTGCTCTTTCGAGACATCGTTAGCCTTAGACTTGGACCACGAACCGCAGCTCGTGCATTGGTAGCGTTGGTATCGTGCCACCTTCGTGTAGCTGTAGCCACGACGCTGGACATCCTCTGACCCACAGCTGGGGCAGGCATGATCAGTCTGCTTCGCATTCCACAGGTTCAGGTTCGGGTGGTTCTTTATCCAAGGACGCAGCACAGCGTACAGCTCCTCAAGCAGCAGCACGTCTTGGATGTTGTACTCCTTCATCTCCTTCCAAGCCTGCTTGTCACCGGCCATGCACTCAATCCACAAGGCCATGCCACGGTTCTGAACCTTGCCGCTCAGTCCCAATGCCTGACTGACGTAGTCGAGCTTGTTGCTGGGGAACTTGAACCGCGACCGTGCCGTCTGAAGCAGGTCGATGTTGAAGTGAGGCGAGGCAGGTGCCAAGCCTTCGAGCAGGAAGTCCTGTTGAAGCTTCGGGATGTCGAACTTGGTCCCGTTGTAGTGGATGATAGCATCAGCTTCGCTGATCATCTTGTGAGCCTTGGCGACCATCGCTTCCTTGCCGTGCTTAGGCAGGGACATGAACGTCACCTTCGGTTCACCGAGCCACTTGGCTGCCCAGCACAGGGTGTAGCCCGGCTCGATGATCTGGTTGATGCCGACGTTCTGATCCCATATGCCCCAGACGTAGGCTTGTATGGGCGCAGTCTCGATGTCAATCATCAAGATGCGTGGCTGTGTCTCCTTACTCATTGGTTTCTCCTATTGTGTGAACAGCTTGAAGTCGAACTGTGGGTAGATGTACGCCAAAGAGAATGCGAAGGTGCCGAACACATGATCGCGCAGGGCAGGGTGAACGGTAGAAAAGGACAGGGTGATCGACCGCATCATGTCATCGTAGGCACCATCGGTGTCTTGTCGCTTGAGGTATATGCCCACGATGTTGTACATTTCAAGGGCAGCTGCTTCGATCATAGCGTGTGACGGTTTGATGTTGTTCCACTTCTCGAATGTCGGGTTCATTTGTTTACCTTTCTGATCTTCCGTTCGTCGGCAGTCTTCTGACCGTGACAATCTTTGCATAAGACTTGAAACCCATCAGCCTCCACGAACATCCTGTCGATCAGCTCGTCCCACGATGTGAAGCCTGCCACTGGGCAGACCACCGGGTCGATGTGATCGACAGCCACGTTGCGTACCCGCTTGCCATCCACCTTTATGCTGACAGGTACGTGGTGCCAGCGTCGCTTGTAGCCGACGCACTTGTACACACCACGCTCCACCCAAGCATCCTTCAGAGCCTGTGTCTTAGGAGGCCACCGTCTTGTGGCCCCCCTGATTGCGCCCTTGATGAAGCCATTAAACTTAGCCTCAGTCCACAAACGTCCAGCTCTGGTCTTCTCCCCCCTAGACACTAGTACCGGCGGCGTCAAGACCACACTGTGGGATGTCAGTGATAGATGTGATGCCAGCACCCATGAGGTTGCCACGGGATGACGGGAGACCAGTGCTCAGAACACCGATCAGCTCGCCCGTAAGTAGGTTGATGATGCCGCTGCCGGAAGCTCCGGGTCCACCGTTCAGTGACGACAGAGGTATGTTCATCGGGTGGTCACCCTCAATACCACGGTAGGGCTCGACGTTGATTATGACACCTTGAGAGTAGTATCGGTCTAGGGGCCATGGGTAACCGAGATAGGCAACAGGCATTCCGATGTACCAAGGCTCAGTGCTGCAGCTGATCGCGATAGGCACAACGCTCGGCACGTCTTCCTTCGTGTAGATGATCATCCAGTCCCTTGTAGCAGAGGCGTCCACCCTATCGACAGCCACGAAGTCAAGGTCATCGTTGACAATGTACATGGGCAGGTTCTCAATAGCGCAGTGAGCAGCAGAGATGTATGTGTTCTTACCGATCATAGTTGCAGAGCACATGGTCTGTCCGACTGCGAAGGTGTACTCAACCACTGACTTGTCGAGCACTCCGAAGGCTTCCTCGGCAGTCATTGGCAGGTCGTCGTCGTGATCCTCACTGAAGGTAACCATAACAAGAACTGTGGCAACAACACCCCATACTAGAAGGTTGATCAGTGTGACAATAATCATCGCCTTGTTCTTCCTCCGCTCTGCCAGTGTTCGTATATTCATCATAGCCCTTCTCCATCAGATGGTTGTGACCTGAGCATCCACAGAAGTGTGGCCTGCTCTTTGTAAACTGCTCCGTAGTCCTCAGCGTAGCACCGCTGGTATGCGGTAGTGACAGCGGCCTTCATCTCAGCCACCTTCTCATTGTCAGTCATCTCCTCGTCCTCCACGATGGGGCTGAGTAGTTTGTAGGCAGCGCCCGGCCCCTTACCTGTGATGCCGGGTACGTTGTCGGCTCCGTCACCCATGACCATCTGGGCCATGAAGAATGCGAAGCCTGTGCCCTTGCCTTTGCTGTCAACGCCACCGATCCTCTGGATCTTGGTAGGGCCGAAGCTCGGCTGGTTGCCCAGCTCCCAGCTGTACACCGTGGCACCCGTCACCTGCCGCAGGTCTTTGTCCCTGCTGCACAGCACCGTGTTGTCAGGGTCAGCCAGCGCATCAATAGCCAGCTGGTCGTCAGCCTCCAGCATGGTGACAATCTTGCAGGGGTGCAGGGTCTTGATCACAGCCCGTAGGTTAGCGTAGTGGTAGGGCTTGTCGGCATGGCGTGTGCCTTTGTATGGCTTGGTGAACGCCACGTCGTAGCGGAAGGTGCGTCCCTCGGTGATGTAGAGAACGTAGCTGTCGCAGCCTGCGCCCAGCATGATCTGTTCAATCCGTTGGACCATTGAGTTATCGACGGACTCAAACCCCACGATGTCGTCACTGTCTGTCGCTTGCTTGTAGGCAGACTGCGCAGCGTAGCAACTTTCGTAGACAAGTATGTCTCCATCGATCAGCGCGGTCTTTGTCATGTCGATCTCCTGTCCATGTTCCGCCCCGGCAGAATTACCGAGGCGGCGGTCTTGGCTATTAGAACGGGCAGTCCTCATCTACCGTGACAGCTGCGACAGGGGCAGCGGCAGGAGCTGCACCGCCACGGACTTCGGCCAGCTTCGAGGTGGCATACGTAACACCGCCCTCGATCTTGGTCTGAATCCACTCAGGCAGGCGGTCGAATGTGGCAACGTCTGCCTCGTCAAGGTCCAGCACCAAGCCGGGGTTGACCATAGGTGCAAGCGCATCGGCATCCTTCGAACGCATGGCGGTGACACCTGCCACGTTGTTGAAGGTACGGCCAAGGTGCTTGCCCTTGCCTGCATTAGCCACGATGGTGACAGTGCAGGGTTTGCCCAGCAGCTCCGACCAGTCGCCTTCGGCCTCACCCTTGGGGTCGAGAGCCAGCATACGCTGCGTGCTCTTGGCCCGCTCAGCACGGAGGCTGAACAACGGGAAGGTTTCAGACAGCCAGCGTGGCTTGGTCGTGTCGGCGTTGCCTTCCTCGTCCAGCAGGAACTCATCGCTGAGTTCGTACGTGACCAGCAGTTCCTGTGCATCAGGCTTGGCATCGCCCTGATAGGGGCGCTGTTCCTGCACACCCAGATCAACGATCTGAACGAGACGGGCGGGGTAGCCACCAGCTTCCAACGCAGGGACGTTGGACTTGGTTGTGGTGGTGGCTGAGTTGTTTGCTTTAAGTGACATAGTGGTATTCCTTATGGGTTGGATTGGTGTGTGTGTTGGTTGGCAGTTAGTAGTAAGTGGTGTGTCCTTCTGTTGTTACAAGGGGTCAATGACATTCTTTCCAGTTCATCCCGAACTTCGGATCTCCCTCGTGTGGGCAGGTTATGCCGAGGTTGACACCTGACTGGGCTATTGCCCAACAGGCCACATCGGCACAGGCTTGCACAGCTTCAAGCGTGCGAGCCTCAAGCTGGACCTCATCGTGGTAGAAGATCAGCATGTTCCAGTCCTCACCTATGACGTAGCCGAGGCGCTCCATCTCCTCATGCACCATGACATAGGCATGGCTCATCTGGATTGCCTCGTCGCTCTGCAGCAGGTAGTTCAAGACCTTGTGCTGGCTATCAATCACGATGCGCCTGCCGTCCAGCCCCTTGATCCACCCGTCGGCCAGCTGCATCTGGCCTCGCTTCTTGTTGAACCTCTTCTTGGCTCGCTTGGTCCATGAGATGTCGAGGTCAGTGAGCAGCCTGTCCAGCTTGGGCATACTATCCCTGTACCTCTTCACGGTAGCCTTCGCCTCGGAGACAGACAGGCCCAACTGCTTAGCTATGTTGGCTGGTCCTGCTCCGAAGAGGAAGGCATACAGAAACGTCTTCGCCTTGGCTCGGGTTCCTGTCCCGGCCTTGATCATGTTGAGAGTGTGGATGTCAGTGCCGTCAGCTGACGACCCGGACACAGTAGCCTTGGTAAACTCCTCATCACCCATGCGGGCTGCTAGTTGGCGGGCCTGATTGCCCTTGCTGTCCACACCCACCATGATCCAGCCGGGTGTGGCCGTGAACACTGACCGCATCTGACTGGCGTAGAAGGCACCAGTATCGGGTGACGGTACGTTGACCACGCCCTTGTGGCGTAGCCGGCCAGTGGCTGCCAGTCCAGTGACAGGTGTGGGTATGCGACCGTCATCTCTGACCGACACACGCCAGCCTTGCATGATGGACAGCCTTGCCTTGCACTGCACACGACGGGCGATGAGCTGACCCACCCTGCCAGTGACACCACGGAAGGCGTCTGTCTTGGACATCTTGGGTGTGGTCTGCTCACCATTGTCGTTGTAGTTCCACTCCTCTGGTTGCCATCCCATGCTGAGCAGGTAGTTCTTGATCTCAATAGGCTTGTCGATGTCTAGCCTACGATACACGACACGGCTGAAAGGACCAGCAATACTGAGGTCGTCAAGAATACCAAAGCTATTGTCGATAAAGTTACGAGCACCAGAAGAGAGCTGGCCTGATTTGAGATAAGGTTTCGTGAGGTGTCCATAGTCTCCGTCCTTCTTTGCTTCCAAGATGTCCATAACATCAGGAAGGCTTGGGTTAATGGCGGATGCTATCATGTCGATCCACCGTTGCAGCTGACGTATGTTCTTGTCGAGCAGGGCTGTGTCAACGTGCCAGCCTGCTCGCTCTTGGTTGGCTAGATGTTCGAACAGCTTGACGTTCAGTTGGTGCGCTCTGCCCCAGCCCTCACCGTACCCTTCGTCCATCAGTGCCTCGAAGATCTTAGCTGTGATCTCCACGTCTTGGATGCACCGCTCTAGGATTATCGGAGTGTACTCAGACCACACCTCGTTGACCACCTTGTCGGTGCCCAGCCTGATACCCCATGCCTCGACCGAGTGTGGCGAGCGGGCACCAGCAGGTGTCCGTCTGTTGGGCCGCTGGGTGCGGGACATAAGCAGGGTGTCAACAACCTTGCCCTTGTACGCCCAGCCATACAGCTGCTTCAGCAGAGGTAAGTCATAGCCCACTATGTTGTGGCCTATCAGTACGTCGTAGCTGCTCAGGTGTGCGAGCAGGTCAGCTGTCTGGTCAGGGCCGAAGGCGCTCACCACCCCCGTGCCCTTGTCCTTCACGACACCACACCACAAGCGGGTGACAGTGTCGAGCAGTCCGTCGCTCTCCAAGTCGAAGAACCCAATGCGTGGCGTGGTTGTCATGTCGTCTACTCCTCATTTGCCTTGGCTAATTTGTTCATCTCTTTCTTAAACTTGGCAACGATCCGTCGCACCTGCTTCTCTGTCTCAGGCACCATGTCGGGAACCTCAGACCTCTCCCTGTATCCCATCACAAAGTGCAAGGTCAGTATGTACCTCACGTTCTCAGGCTTGCTGTCGATCAAGTCACGAGCCTCAAGTGCAAGAGGCTCAGGCGGCAGGTCCGACCACATATCCCACATGACTGACGTCAAACCTGCTGCACGGCTGTCCTCCATGAAGTCCTTCTTCGCGTTCTGGAGTACCATGTTGAACCATGGGTTAAAGTCACCAACACTGACGCTGAAGTATCTCAGGGCGCGTTCGTATCCTGCATGAACTACGTCACATGCGTCAGCGTTGCTTCCAATCTCAAACCCCAACTTCTTAATCAGTCGGTCAACATTGGATCGATAGTGTGCCTCGACAATGAGGTCGCGTTGTGTGTGGTTGGTCATGGTAACCTCGTGGTTGTTGTTATTCCTTATGTGGTGACGGCCTTGCGGGATTGCAAGGGCCGTTAGCTTTTCTTCTCTCGTCGCCCCGCGTTGACCACGCCTTGGTCCACGTTGTCGAGGTGAACGACACAGTCCTACCTTCATCCTGCGCATAACGTGTCGCTCTCAGTATCAGGTTGCGCCTCATCAGGAGCACATCCTCATGTGTCTCCACGAACTCAGGCTTGTCTTCCTCAAGCGCAGCCTTCATCGCGACGAGCTTACTGTTAGTATTCATGAAGGCCATTGGTCTCTCCTAATCGTATGCCTGTGTCTCACGCATGAGACCAGACCGGATGTCGTACTGCACGTTCACGACACCCGATGCACCGTGCTGCCTGTCCTCAAGCACCACGATGCGGCGCTTGTTCCTCTCATCATCATCAAGGTCAGGGTCTCGGTTGCCTTCCAGCCCCATCACAACGTGTGCCGACCGCATCATCGCTCGACTGCCAGCGAACTGGTGCGACATAACCTTGCCGCCACGCTCGTGTGACTGCCCAGTCTCAGCTGCCTTCAGATGACAGTACATGATCACGATCAGGTTGTGATCCAGTGCCAGCACACTCAGGTCTTGAGCGATAGACTGCAGCGCAGTGTTAGCATCAGCTGCCGTCATGCCGTTGGTCAGGTTCGTGATCGGGTCGATCATCACAACTCGGCAACCCTGCCCCACTGCATCTAGGATGTCGAGGCGCAGCGTAGGCCAGTCGATAGTCTGGTACAGGTTGATCAGCTTCAGCCTGTCTCCAACTAGGTCAGCAGCCTTGTCATATTCTACCTCGTCCATCTTGATGTCGGGATCATGGAACACACGACCAGCAACCTGACCATACAGGAGCTGAGTTGTCTTGACGTTGCTCTCCTCTGGTGCAGCAACGAACACGTCAAGCCCGTGCTCGATCATCAGGTGTGCAGTTAGTGCAGATCGCAGCGTGCTCTTTCCCTGCTTCACGCCTGCCCCGATGTAGGTGGTCTCTCCGAACCGCAGGCCACGGGTCAGCTTGGTCAGGCTGGGCCACGGATACGACAGCCCCATCTCAGCCTGCACCTTGCCCGCATCACGCAGCGATGCCGCGTTAACAACCCTGCTGTTCTTAGGCACAGCTGCCTTGAACAACACAGCCTCAGCTAGTGCCTTGCTCTTGCCTGCAATCAGGCAGGCGTTGGCGTCCTTCTCAGGCAGCTCAGCCACAGTGGCACCGGGTATCAACTGCACCACCTTGCGGATGGCAGCCTGCCCAGCCTCGTCGCTGTCCATCACAAGCACCACCTCTTTGAAGGCAGCGTTGATCTGTGGCAGCATCCGGCTGATCTCCCGGTGGGCGGCACTAGCACCACCTACAATCGACACGACTGCTGGCTCCATGTGTGCCCACTGGCCCCCGGCACTTTTGTCTTTGAGTGCCTGATACAGGGCCAGTGCATCGTACTCACCCTCGGTGATGAAGAGCTTGCGGCCACCAGCAGTCATTGCCTGCTGCCATCCGAACAAGTCCTTGTCACCTTTGGTCGAGCCGACAGACCACATGCGTTTCTCAGCCAGCAGCCGTGCCTTGTACCCGATCACCTGCTTGTCGCGGGTGATGGGGAAGAACACGCTGGTCGGTGTCGTGCCGTCCTGCTGCGACAGACCGACATGCACGTTGAAGTGCGCCAAGGTCTCAGCTCGCAGCTTACGCTCAGGCAGGGCCACCACTGGGCAGTCCATCACCTCAACGATCTCAGCCTGCACCTGATCGGCAGACTTGGTGATCCGCACTGGTGGCGTGGTGCTAGCTGCACCCGTGCCGTACGGGTCAGGCACATAGGTGGAGCAGGCAAAGCAGAAGGAAGAGTAGCCAGCCTTCTCATCATGGAACACCTGCATACCATCGCTCGACCCACACTCGTGGCCGATCTTCTCGATGCATACGCTCTCAGTCATCTTGGTTCTCCTCGTGGTTGGTCGTTGGTATAGCTTATGTGGTGAGAGGCTCACCGGATTGCAAGCCCCGTCTATCTTTATCCGCAGGCAGAATGCCCGCAGCTAATGCACGTCGCGCACCCGTCCTTGTGCACCAGCGTGTGTTCACCACATGCCGGGCAGGTAGCGCCCTCCGCCTTGACGACAGGCACCGCAACACCCGTCACATGCGGCTCAATAATTGAGCCTATAACATGCAGCAGGCTAGGCACCAGCCGCCCGTTGTACCACTGCCCGCCCTTCGGGTCAGCAACAGCCTTCAGCTCCTCTACCACGAACGACAGGTCGCCTGCCCGGCGCATCACAGCTGACACCATACGTGTCATGCCCACCATCAGGTCGGCACCCTCGACGTTCTTGCTCGCAACGAACAGTTCGAACGGGCGACCAGTCTGGTCCACGTTCACCGTCACGTAGTAAGCATGAACGCTTCCGGGCCACCGGACCTTGGTTGTCGTACCAGTCAGCACGTCAGGTCTACCAGCGGGATCGCTTGTTGCAGCAACGGGCACGTCAGCAGCAGGTGTAGGTTCGACAGACAGCACGCTTCCAGTGACAGCGTTAGGGCGGTAGGTAGTGCAGCCCTTGCAGCCATTATCATAGGCCAGACGATACACAGCCTTGAAGTCATCGAACGAGATGTCCTCGGGTAGGTTGACCGTCTTAGAGATGGCCGTGTCCACATGCTGCTGCACTGCAGCCTGCTTCAGGACGTGAGCCTCAGGTGTGATGACCTGTGCCGTGACGAACGTGGCAGGCAGCGAGATGTCGTGCCCATTACGATAGCGTCGAACAGCGTAGTCCGACACAACCTCATCACGTTTGCTGCCGTCATGCTCCAGCACCTTGCGTGTGTACTCGGTCGCAAAGATAGGCTCGACCCCAGAGCTGACGTTGTCAGCAAACAGGCTGATCGTTCCCGTCGGAGCGATGGAAGTCAGGTGCCCGTTGCGGATGCCGTACTCAGCGATACTCTGCTGCAGTGCCAGCGGCAGGCTCTTCACATTCCAGCTCGCCATGAACCCTTCCTTGTCGAAGGCAGGGAAGGCACCACGCTCCTGTGCCAGCTCCATGCTGGCCCAGTAGGCAGCAACCTTCAGTTCGAAAGCCCACCGTGCTGCCGTCTCACGACCGGACGCTGTGTCATAGCGTTCGCCCATCATGGTGAGTGCAGATGCCAAGCCCGTCATGCCC
>TARA_R110000803_G_scaffold623_1_pt1 | contig 12377 bp, 11 predicted proteins | sample TARA_R110000803 | Tara Oceans TARA_R110000803 (sample SAMEA4397772) | marine metagenome | biome: Polar Biome; feature: [SRF] surface water layer (ENVO:00010504); material: water (ENVO:00002006), including particulate matter (ENVO:01000060) such as... | depth 5 m | reverse complement strand
AAGAAAACATTGTTTTTTCATTGAAAGATAGTTTTTAATACAGGGTTATTTTTATCCTCTTGTAAGAGTTCCTCCACGACATTAAATGTAGTTGAGACAGTCTTTTGAATTTTAAATAGAATTGTTGATTGATTATTTGTTCGGGCATAAGACCCATCGGGGTCGTGAATAGATACAGATAATGAAGCGAGTCTTATCGGTTTCGTGATTGTAAATTCCAGAGAACTATCTTGACCGAAATAGAAATCTCCATCTCCATTTATCTTATCAACAATCCCAATGACGGGCATATTTGTATTATTGACCTTACCTCCTACGAATGGACTTCCTTCCAGAATATTGCTTCTGATAGTATAATAACCTCTTATCATTCTTGTTGGTAGATTCTCCGCCATTATTGTGATAGATTGTGTTTTATGATTTATCGCTGGATAGACTGTATTATTAGATAACAAAGTCCTCGGAGTTCCTGTAGAACTATAACTCGGGACATTCGTAGGACTCGCAACCATATTATTATATATAGGGACTCCACTCCAATTTGTTATAAATATTTTTATATCTCCTTCAACGATTTCTGCGTTCGTTGTGAGTTTTGATAATTGATTATTATTATCTGACTGGATTCTTAATTGGCGATTATTCGTTTTTGAATTGAATTGATTATAAGTAAATCCTAAAATCCCCCATAGACTATCATCCCATAACTCCTCGGGCATTCCATAATCTTCAATGAATACCCCCCCGAGCATATCATATATCCCCCACGATACTAAATTGCTATTGAGTTTGTTTGTTGCGAAATTATTACTGGCATCAGGAAGAGCGACCCACGACCCCGTATTAAATCCCCCGTATGTATCATAAGGCATTCTGTCGGGTGTATAGTCATTTAATTGTTCCGCGGGATTTATCTTATAGACTGTGTCTAACGCATCAATATCAGGAGTTACCGCATGATAAGGATTTCCTGCGATGCTTCGGTTTCCTCTATTAAGACCTGTATGTAATCCCTTAAAACCGAAATGAGTCCCATCCCATTCCAGTGATGGATTATCCGCTCCAATATATAACATATCTTTATATTTTTCTATGCTGACATGCTTATTTATTGTCGCTGTCCCACTATAATTCGCAGGATTGACCTCATAATTCGCCTCATTGACAGGTGCTATCGCATCATCCGCCCACAAACCCCATCCACTCATCGGGGATAAATAATACATCCCCGGTGCGTTAAAATGATAATCAAAACCCAATTTACCTCCTGCGAGTATTCCCTTATCTCCCTCGCCCGATTCTGGAGTATCATCCATAAACTGATTATAAGCAGGGGTATCATATCCATTGTATTTATGAGAAGCGGGATAAATGACTATCATCGGCGAAGGGTTGCCCGGTCCTGCTCCAACCACTGATTTCCCTAAACATCCGTAAGTATATTCTCCCGTTGGAATTAACGCGTCCAAATCTTCGTCATAAACTAATTTGTTGATTGGATTTTCATAAAAGATATCTTTTTGAGAATTATCAAAATATAAACATAAAAGACCTGAATGTTGAGAGACTTTTGTTGTGTTCCAATTATTCCGCGGATAATAATATCCAGACCATCCCAGCATCGTATTTTCCTTGGTAGCATCTTCTTGGTCATCTCCGAGATACATTTTTTTGGATGAATAGCGATTACAATGTAACCACCGAGTATTCGTGACATCATTACCCTTATTATAACCCGTCCCATCATCATTTGTATTTATAATAATCTCAGGATATAAGAGTTGAGCGTCAAAAAATGCTTTTAGTTTTTCGCAATTCTCTTTTGTATATGGAATAGATGTAATCCATCCAGCGTATTCATCAACCGCAGGGTCTCCTACATCCGCCCACAGATATGCTCCTAAAATCCCCGCATTGACTCCGTTAGGATTCGGATCTTCTTCTGAGGGGTCGGGGATAAGATTTATTTTAGAACCCGCATCATATAACTCGGGATATTTTGTAGCGATTATCTGATATTGAGATAAATAGTTAAATCCATCACTCTCAATCCATTCGGGTTTTGGAGTTCCCGAACCATCCTTATTTAATAAATTAAAATAGTCTTGGAAATTATAATTCGCCCCATCAATTATATTCCACGCTTTGAAATTCTTATATGTCTCACTTTCAATAATCCGAGAGAGACCTATTGGATAGTCTAAGGCGACCCCATTATTATCATATTTTATTTCAATCAATCTATTGCTCACGAGTTTTTGAAATTGTCTCGTTATTTCTTCTGATACGAATTGTGCGGAATTAAATCCTGATGGTATTGTAAATGTTTTTAACTCTTTATAGACATTATAGACAGCATTTTCGGGGTCTCTTAAATCTAAGGGTGGAAATGTTCCCGCGGGTGCCGGCGAAGGGATATCAAAATAAGTTTTATCTCTTATTAAAAATGTAAATCTATCATTTTTATTTTTGAATTTATGGAGCGTCAGTCCTCCGAGAGGGAGGCAGTTATAGTATTCATTTTTATCTGCCCACGACCCTTTTCCTGCTACAAATATTCTTTCGGTTAATGATGCTCCATTCGTTGCTTTATCATCGGGAGAGGTATAATTTAATTTAATATTGGGGGTCACGGGATGACCGAAAATCCATCTCCTCGGTAATTGGAGGGAATTGTGTGCGTTTGATGGAATATAATAAGATGTTGTAAATCTCAGGGTATCATCTCGCAACTGGAACTCGTCATTATTTTGCTGACTATCTACTGATACATAACCAGTCGTGTTTTTATCACTGACATCCTGAGGAGTTATCGTTGTATATTCAATAAATTTTTTTTGAGGGAGTTCTACGCCTTTCACCTCTATGGATGATTGTTGTCCCGCCCCTCTTTCAGATATAAATGAACCATAAACGGAAACCTTATCACTTGGATTTAAATGAATTATATCTTGAAGATTATTCGTCCATAATGAAGTGTTTTCATTATTACCAGACTTCGCCTCTTCACTATGAAGACGATTTGCTTCAATTATATTTATGTCTGTAAATTGATTCGCCATATTTAATAATAAGATATATTTTATTTTAGATTTTAACATTTAATCATTTTTTCTCGTAGATAACAAACAAAACTCAATCTTGAGAAATCTTGTTCGCCTCCTAAAATTCCTTTTTGAGTATCAGTCATATTCTTGAAACTCGGAGCATTATCCACATTAAATTTATCTTGTTCTTCGGTAGTCCATATTTCTGTATTACAATGATACTGATGAACGTCTGCGATTAATAAATCTCCGTGTCTCATATTGACTCCTATACCATATCTTGGAATCATAAAAATCCCTCCATTATATTGACCTTCTTCTAAAACAGATAAACACGCGAAACCTCCGAAATCTCCTGAATCTTTATGAAGGGCGGTTCTAAAATTACGATTGATGGTAATTGTTGAGAAGGGTGTCCCAGTGATTTTAAAATCCTTTTTTAAATCTGCTCTACAATTTTGCTTATTAAATTCTACGGGTCTTATGTCTTGATAATAGGATGCGATTTCTTGAATGAACGGGAGACCCTCTTCATAATTCTTAAAATTCTTTTTGGTGTGATTCGTCATCCTACACGGGAGATTTTTACCCATTGTATTCATCTTATCAAAATAACCCGCTACGGTTGAATAGACGCTATTATTTACGGTCATCTTTGAGGGTTTTCCATCTTTCATATATCCTGTTGTAAATCCATTATTTCTGATAAGTAATTCTTTCCCTAACCAAAATTCAGCGTCTTTAACAATCGGTCCCGCAGATGCCCCACGCCCTCTTGACATCGCGACGAGTTTCTTATAATTATCAAAACCGACCGCAGTATTTACGAGGCATTTTTTACGAAAGGATAATATAAATTTATCTGCTATCATCGGGTTGTCGGGGGATGCTGTAAATATGTCGCAATCTTCATCTATTAAATGATGTATCCAACCATCATCCAAATGATGTCCTTTGACGGTATCTAAATCCTCCTCAGAACATATTTCAGGGAGTATAATTTGCTTAACCATTTATTATATGAAAGATATCTTTTTTAAAATAAAAACAATGTTTTTTTATTCATCCCAAAACCCGTTTTCGGAGTTCTTTTTCTTAAGAATAAAATCGCCAGAAACGGGTTTTCAAGCGAAGATATCTTTTTTAATTTTTTTATTTTAAATTTTTATATATAATTCATTTATAAAATGAGTTCATATTGGAAAGTAGATGACACCCAGCGTATAGGACAAACCTTTATCAGCATCCCCAGTGAAAATGGTCTTTCGTATTCAGCGGGACAGAAGGTTCAACTCTTCGTCGGACCCGATACGAAATATATGGACGGACACAATTCTTATCTTGAATTTAATGTGAGAATTCAGGCACCTACGGGGTCTGTTCCGACTCGTCTTCAATTGGATGAGATGGGAGCATCTTGTCTCATCAAAAATCTGAGAATCTATGACGGCACTCGGGCACATCTTTTGGAGGAACTGGAATCCTATTCTTCTCTATGTAGTGTCAGATATGATTATGATAGCGATACATCTATTCGTAATCAGCGGGCATTGAGGGAGGGTGCTTCGGTTCATACTCCTGCGAACCGGGGGACACTTGGGACATCTCAGACGGCGATGGCGAACACCCTCACGAATCCTTATTTCGCTCCAATCAAAGGCGATCAAACGGAGGATTTTGACAATACTAAATTCCTCACTGCGAAGGTTTGTATTCCATTACATACGGGGATTTTTGCTCAGAACGAGCATATCTTTCCCGTTGCTATGACATCTGGATTATATTTGGAGGCAGATTTAGCACCCGCATCAGAGGTTATTAAGCAGTTGGATAGTGTTCTCCGCCTTCGTCGCACGGGTCTTAACCCTGTCCTAAAAGATACTATTGCTGCTTCCGCGACAATTACATCCTTCACCGTCACGAAAGATAATAACCTCGGAGGTGATGACTGTGTTTCTAAGTTTCCATTTGTTGTCGGGGAGACCTTTAATTTCTGTAAGAGAACCACTACCGCCACTCTTGCGACTCTGGATGCGGTAGCAACAATCACTGCTCTAACTGAGACTGGTGGGGAGGTTGTTGTAACCTGTAACAGTATAACTAATAATGGGGCATCGGCGATTGATTCTACATATGTCATGTATTCCACCGCGGTTGAGAGTTCTGCGACGGCATACGAACCGACATACACGGTATCAAATGTAAATCTCGTAGTTTCTCAGGTTATGCTTGACCCTTCTTATGAACGGGGTATGCTTCAGAAAGTCCGCGAGGGTAAGGCGATAGAATTGGATATCCTAACTGCGACCAATTACAAAAATTCAATTCTTGCGTCAGACCGCCAAACGACTTTTCAGGTCTTTTCTCAGAATTCTCGCGCGAAGAGTCTTCTTATTATTCCTCAGGATTCAACGGTCTATACTGGAGTTGAGGCAATCACTGGAAAAGACACTTATGAAATTCTTAAAAATACGGATACGGAGGATACCGTTCTTCATAGTAATCGCTCGGGATACACTGGAATCTGCGACGAACTCAAAGACATTCAGTATCAGATCGGCGGGAGGTTAGTTCCGAGCAGACCTATTGATGTTTCTAAAATCGCATCTCGTAAATCCATAGATAGTTTTCATTTATACGAATTGGAAAAATGTTTAGATAATGCTGGAATCGTTCCTCGTTCATTTAAGGCATATCAGTCCAATTTTGTTTTCGGCAGAGGTTTCGGTGTCAATCAGGGATGTCTTGACCTACGGGGAAAAGACCTCGCAGTCATTCTAAAATATACGGGAACTGGTGTTCCTTCACGCCCAAAATTATTTAACTCATTCATAGTCCATATTCGTAAATTAATGATAACTGATGGAGGGGTTTCAGTAGTCCTATAAAAGATATGTTTTTAACCGCACTTATCTTAAAAACGATTTTTAATTTTTTATTTTTTCAAACAGATATTTATATTTTAGAATATAAATGATTTTGGATATTGATACAAGAAAAGAAATCATCCGCATCTTAAAAGAGCAGAATCGCTTAGAACTCATAGCGGATTTAGAGGATTTTTTAGATGCTGATTATGAGGACGATTATGTCTGTGTAGATGATAGCGAAACAGATGACGACACTGTCCCCGAAGAGTATGCGGTTCATACGGACTCAGAAGGATTTAAGAGGTTAATGTAACCACTGACTACGAGGTCGGCATATTTTTCGGGATGTAGAAATTCAAACATATGCTCTCTTCCAGTTCTCTTATAATAATTATACGATGATTTTGCTTGAATTGTTTTTTTATTTTGCTGATATTTTAAATGAATGATATGTTTATTATCTTGATAATATTTCTTTGAGCGTTCTCTTGTTTTTTCTTTGAAGTTTTCATCATATTTAATGGATTCATATCTCTCTTTACTCTTTATTTTTTTTCTTTTATAAGCAGTGAGAATGCTTTTGATTTCATCATCGTTGTATTCATCAAACATGTATGTTTTATAGATGAGATATATTTTTTAAGAGTTTCAAATTTTTATCTTTTATATAGTCTATATATAAATATTATGAGTGAAATAAAAATAGAACCGATGAGTGTGGACCAACTCGCGGGGTCTTTCGTTTTAATTATGGGAGCAATTGGTTCGTTGCTATTGGTTATATGGCAGAGTCGGTGCGAGTGCGATATGAATTTATGCTATATTATTCGGTGTCATAGGAAACCCCCTCCTGACGAGCAAATTAAAAAACCTGAAGAGAAACCTGAAGAGGTCGCAGATGAGGACGTAGCAAGCGAAGCAGATGAGGCACCAAAGGCAATTACCGAAGACCCTCAACTCATCCCTTAAAACCCGTTTTCAGCGATTTAATTCTTAAGAAAAAGAACTTCAGAAACGGGTTTTGAAAATAAAAAGCGAACAGATAAAAAAAACATTGTGTCTTATAAAAGATGGTTAAGATGTCTGTGAAACGAAGCGATAAGGCAGGTAAAAAATATGTTGCTGTCTTTACGGACGACCGAAGTATCAAAACGACTCATTTTGGATCGGCGGGAATGGATGACTATACATTAAAAAAGGATAAGGAACAGAGAGCGAGATATCGTAGTCGTCATAAAAAAGATTTAAATACAAAAGATTATCGTCGTGCTGGATATTTATCATATTATCTTCTCTGGGGAGAAAGCACATCGTTAAGGGAGAATATTAAGAATTATAAGAAGAGATTTAATTTATCATAGCATGAGAGGTTTTACTAAATTACCGCCTCCTTTATTTTTCTGAGATAAGACATATACCTTATAATAATCACCGAAATCATCAGGTTTCGCATCCATATATTTGGTGATAGTTTTTCCATCTTTGGAGGTGGAAGAGGTTGGGAAGGCACCGCAGGGTCCGTAAATGTGAATATACATCTTATTAATATATTTTTGAATACCCTCTTTTACGAGGAATGGGTTTTTGGTGTTTTCTGTTTTATTATTAAATATGATTTGATAATCATTCCACAATTTATTGGCGATGGTTTTATTTGGGACTTTTACATTCTCAATTTTGAGGCGATGTTTAACACCGATTGCTTTTCGTAGGTCATCAATGAAGATGATTTTATTCGCGGTAGTCTTGATTTTCTTAATATAAAATTCTTGTTTCTTATCCAGTTTCTTTTTTCTCTTAATGGTATCATCTTCTATCACCTCGTCATATGCTTCCGCCTCATAGTATTTCTGTAACTCTTGGGTATCGGGGTCATAATATTCATCGTGGTTATTGAAGATAGTATTGGATATCGTTAGATATTTCTCAATAAAATCCGTTTGGATAAATATGGGTTTAAAATTTTCAATCTCTTCTTCGGGGATTTGGAGAATCTTATTCTTTTTAATGACCTCAGGGAGATTTTTATGAATCTCCTCAATTCTCCTCTCTTTATCAATTTTAAGTTTTTTATTCATAATCTTCTTATCGGTGGGTCTTACTGAAGAGTTCATAATGAACCCTCTATCCTCCATAAGTTTCCTCGCGTGAGCGAATTGATTCGTTCCATAACAGTCTTCATTATATTTAATTTTATTATAGATATTTTTGAATATTGGACTTACTCCTTTCCTATTCAAATCCATCGCGAGATAATTATTTGTTCGTGATGCTTTTTCAATGTTATCAGTTTCTTTAATGAACTCTTCAAGAGTGTTATAGTGTGCTGATGTTGATTTCTTTTTTCCGAAGAAATAATAGAGGATAGATATATTTCTGTTTCTGTTAATTTGTTGGAGCATATCTCCCGCATCAATCGTATTCTCTTTATAGATTGCGATAACGGGTCTTTTTCTCAGACTATCAAGACCATAGATGACGGAGGGACTGAATATGATTCTTTTATAATCATCCCAATTTTTGCCGGTCATTTGAGTTCTCGCATTTACGAGGAGAGTTTCAGGGTCATCTATTCCATATTTTTGAATGATTTTATTATATACTAACTCTGTGACTCTTGCCTCATCGCAGGGACAGATAAAATCTTCTGTATCTAATAAGAGTTCCATTATAGTCTCAAAATCATAAATTTCTCGTGCGGTTGTTCCTTTATTGGGTTGATGTGTATTTTTAATATAGAGAAGACTCTCAGGATTTAATCCGATGTCATTTGAAAACAATTCCAAAGAGGCATCGCTGATATCCGCATCGGTCATAAATACGTATGTAGCGTTTTTAATTAATTCGGTGAATAATTCCATTATAGGGATACGGATTCCATTTTTATCCAGTGTAGAGGATGTTATAAGATGTTTAATAATTGAATTATATTCATCTAAGAAGAGGCAATAATCTCCGATGAAATCTTTCTCATAGTATAATTTAAGAAGACTATCAATCTGAACGATATAATTATCATCGCGGTTATATTCATCCATCTGATAAAATGCGGTGTCTATTTTATCGCGATTGAAGACGTTATATTGTTCTTTACCGAGGGAGACTCTTGAAACAATGGAGATAAATTTCATCTGAGTCTGTTGGATATAATGAATGAAAGAGGTAGTTTTGCCTGTTCCTGTTCCACTCTTATACACGAAATATTTTTTATCAGGATATTTTTCAATGAAACTCTTGAAAGCGTCGTATCCGAGTTTTGTTCTTTGGATTTCTTCATCGGGAATCCTGTCATTTGATAAGAGAGGTTTATATTTATAATAGGCACATATTTGGTCCGCCATATTATAAGAGGAATTTTTACATAGATTCTCAATCGCAAAGAGATTTTGGAGTGCCTCTTCCTTGATATTATCATACATTTTAATACACCATTTCTGATGACCGATGCTATTAATATCATCATCCACGGGAGCAGATGTTTTTGGGAATTTTATAAATATATCTCTGCGATTGATTTGTTTCATAGCGGTCGTGAATAAGAGATATGCGTGATAGTCTTCAAAATAACTTTTTGGGAGACCTGCGATAAGACCTAATAGCATATTATCAGGGATATCATATTTATAGAGAGACTGGTCGCAGTCATTTATCTCCTCATATTCAAAATTTTCAATCTTTTGTTTTGTTATTTTTCTCGCACCGCTGATGAGACCGCATCCATCTAAGAATCGGAATATTTCATCAGAGAGAGGCGGTCTGTTTTCAGGATTACCAATAAGAGGGGTATATTTACCGCCATCTATTTCGCTATAAGGAGCGACAATAAGACCACCATTTCCTCGGGTGTCTGTGTAATTATTAACGCCATCTTGTTGAGTTCTTGATGCTACGGTCATAATCCTGTCATCATATTTATAATAGAGATGATAACCTCCGCTACGAGTTTGTATAACGGGGCATCCCCACTCATTCGGATCATCTCCAAAGGCGAGGATAAAAGGGTGTTGTTTTTTTTGTTCTTCGGTCCAATCTTTCGGGAAATCAATATCAACGATAGAGAGGTCATTAATTTTACCTGTGAGGATGGAATAATTTTTAGAATTGCCTTCCTCTTTATATTTTTTAAATGAATAGAGATGAAAATCAATATGCTCTTTATTATCCTTCCACGATACAGCGGGTCTCTTACTATTATTAATAAGAGGCACTGCCTTCATCATAACCTTCTTTTTTTTCATAACCTTTTTAATATCTCTAATATTTTTATTATCTTCCATAATTATTTCTTTTCTTATAATAATCCTTTAACATTTTCAAATTTCAAATTTTAAAAATATTTAATTCGCGAGGCACAATGTTTTTTTCTGTGTGTTGTTTTTTATTTTGAAAACCCGTTTTCGGAGTTCTTTTTCTTAAGAAATAAATCGCCAGAAACGGGTTTTCAGTCAAATGTAACGAGGATGGGATTCTCGGGAGTCCCGTGTTTCACTTTGAGTAGGATACCATTATAGGATTTACAAATCTTTTTATCGTTAATAATTTTTTGAATCTGTGGGGATACTACTGGATTAAATTTAATTGTGTTAAATTGTGGGTCATCTTTGAGGAGACGACAGCATCTTCTCACGGAGGGTATATCTCCAAATTGTTTAATATAGTCCATATCATCGTGAATCTCTTGTAGAGTGTTATATTTTGGCGAGAGTTCTATATCATAGTCATTCTTACAATAATTAATGATATATTTTGCGATAGACATTACGTCATTTTTTTGCTTAATAGTGAGAGATTTTTTGGGATTTTGCTTTGTGAGAAATTCTACGATACCTCCTTTATCTGAAATGGTATGATAATTATCTTTGATTTTAAAATGTGTTTTTAAGATATCTTTTAGTTTCATTTGAATGACCTTTTTATTATCTTGGTGTGAGAATTTAATGGGGATATGAAGAAGGTTAATGAAATCAATGAGGTCATTTTTAGAGTGGGATTTGTGTATATTCATTATATATATATATATAGATTAAATTATCTTAAAATATCCGCGATCTGGGTTTTATCTTGAACGAATGTTTTTCCACGCTTCTTTTTACGAGGTGCGAAAAATAAGACATCATCTTCCTCCAATTGTTTAAATTTAATGAGGGATATTATAACGGCACAGAAGACTTGTAGGTCATAACCAGATATCTTTTTACGATTTATTTTTTTGTTATAAATGAGTTCTACGAAATATTTATATTTTTCAATCTGTTCTTTAATGGAGATATTATCTTGAAGACTTTGTCTTATGAGGGTATTGCTTTGATTTTTATAATCTTCATAATTATAGCGACCGAGTGGATATCCTGCGATAAGTTTGTCTTTAAAAAAAATTACTAACGACCCTTTTTTACCTTGAATAATCATTTATTATATATATAATTAAGAGTATAATTTTAAATGCTGTATTTATTTTCCCTGCGATGCTTGACACGAGCGAGCGATTTCGTCAAGGTCTTCAATGGATAACCCGTGTCTTTTTGCGAACTCCTCCTTAGTCGGAATTTCATCAATGTCATCGGTGGATAACCCGTATCTTTCTGCGAACTCCTCCTGAGTCATCACAATTCCTCCACACAGACACGTAACATTCTCGTCCTCGTCCGAGTCCGAGTCCTCCTCATTAAATTCATTAATATCAATTTTAAATTTAATAATTTCATCTTCATCCAATTCATCTATATATCTGTTCTCGGTAATCCTGTGAAAGCATTCGCCCTCGTCGCGAGTTCCGCCCTCGCAATATACTTGAATTTCTGTGAGGTCTTCTTTCAGTTGTGACATTTCATCCTCCCTTTCTTTTCTGACTTCGGGGGTTTCTCGCCGACAGCACTCCTCGTGGAGCGATTCATATTCCTCGCTCTGCTTCTCCCAACCCGCGTTTAGTTTTGAGATTTCTTCTTTCATTTCCGCATTCTCTTCTGCGAGTTTCGCATTCTCTTGTTTCAGTTTCCATTTATCTTCAACTGATGAGATTGTCTCTTGAATTAGTTTCTCAATGGTTGCGAGGTGCGGAACATACCCCGCGTCCGAATTCATAAGGATATTTAACTTATCAAAGAAGACCTCAACCGGCATCCCGTGTTCGTAAGTGGTGTCAGACATTTTTGCGAGTTGTATTGTTTGTTGTATTATAATCCGTTAAGAAGATGGTGTTTTTTTGATGGGTGCTGCCTCCTTTATGGAGGCGTTTTGTTTTGTTTTTTATAATCTGTTTTTTTATGGAAGTTTCAAATTTTAGTTTTTTCAGGCGTGCGAGTTTTTTTGTTTAATAACTGTTTTTTCAGGCGTGCGATTTCATTTTCATAATATTCTTTTCTCATTTTGGTGAGTTCAATATGTGTTTTCTCATCCTCTCGGTGTTTCTTCGCCAATTCTTCGTGGTCCATTTCCATATATACTGCGAGACGCCGTGCCT
>TARA_R110000803_G_scaffold25845_3_pt1 | contig 12388 bp, 17 predicted proteins | sample TARA_R110000803 | Tara Oceans TARA_R110000803 (sample SAMEA4397772) | marine metagenome | biome: Polar Biome; feature: [SRF] surface water layer (ENVO:00010504); material: water (ENVO:00002006), including particulate matter (ENVO:01000060) such as... | depth 5 m | reverse complement strand
GAATTGTAAGTAAAGTCCGTTCCCTCAAAAATTCTGTTTATTAAATACACTAAATTTATCCATGGACGGAATGTGCTTTCTAAAGTTGAAATATTTGGTCTACCCGCAGAAGTGTAATCGTATTGATGAGTCCAATCTACAAACGGGTATTTTATAGTTTCATGACTATTACGAAAGCCTGAAGTATTTGCATTTAAATAATCTATGCCGGGACCTGCCCCCGCATCATCAGTTGAATTTACAATATTTAATTTTCCATATACATGATCAAGTTCTGTAAAATCAATGTCATTAAAAGTCCTTTCCCCTAAAACATCTGCGAACGCTATGACCTCAGAATACAAATTAATATCGTAACTGATCTCCCCATTTTTATCATTTATAGAAAGCATTTTTAAATACCCCTGAAACAATAATATACCATCTTGTTTTAATGTGCATTTTGTCTGTAAATAAGGATTGAAATTAGCCCCTCTAATCGATCTTGTAATTTCGAACATATTGTCAAAGATCTGATTATTTCTTTTGGTAGCGGGTATCTTAAAAGCCTTAGAATATGATTGCACTTTCTCCGCAGCATTAAGAAAATTATCTACACTTAAAGAAAGAGGTATATCTTCATCATCATACAGATCTACAAGAACCTGACCATCCCCCATTAATTCTACCGCCCCTGATGGTCGCCAACCTTGAGGTAAAACTGATATTTTATTAATTGCCCAATGCGTTGTAATTGAACTATAAAACCCTATAGTAATATCCATCTCAGTATGGGTTGCATTTATAGTCCAATTAAAACTCGTACTTGGAATGTTATTTGTTGATGCTGTAATTAGGTTTCCCTGATGACTTAAAGCAATCCTATATTTTCCGTTTGGAATAGAGTCAGACTTAATATTTAATAGATAAGTTTGCCCTACTGTAAGCCCTGTCATTCTTTGATATACACCGCAATTTGTTCCACCTGAATTTGCATACAAAAATAATTTCCCTCCTGATTCATCTGCTTGAGGGGGTAAAAAATTTAAAGTTCTAAATTTTCTCCATGAATTTATTACAGGCGGCTGAGTAGCCCATACATCTATAAAAACAACTGCCCAACTTAAAGAACTTGAAACATCAACATTAGGAACAGAATTTATTGTACTAAAATTTATTCCATCTAAAATTAAGTTAGCGGATGCATCTACTCCTGCTAAGGCATTATCAAAACCCTGATAATTTTGAGGGTAAACTATTAGTTGTACGCTCATTATATTGCTTGAGTTTTTAGTAATTTACTTTTTTCAACCTCAAAAGTATATTGTATTAATTTGTCGTTTGCCTTTGTCTTTTTTTTCCAACTGCTAGTTTTTAAAACAACAGGGGTTACGTATTGGTTTAATGCTGCTTTTACTTTACTTGTAGGGGAATAAGCCCATTTTTGCCATCCCTCTAATATATAAACTTCAGGACTATTAATTAATTCCTCGAACCATTCCGATTCTGACTCACTTAAAAAATCTGTATTCATTTTAATTCTTTCTGTAGCGTTTACTCTAAATGTTTTCTGTCCACCTTTATACCCTAAAACTCTGTATGATTCTTTATTCCAAGTCCCCTGTAATTGCTCGTACTTTGTTTTTTTAGTCGATATACTTACTGATGATTTCATTGTAAAAGTATAATAATCCCATGTTCCCCATTGATTAAGCCATGCGAGTCTGACAGGCTTGTAACCTTTTAAAGTTGGGCAATTTATATTTATTCTGTAAGTTTTTGTTCCCGCAGTCCCTTGATTTGACATGTAAACATAAAATTTATAGTAACTAATACTTGTTTGTAAAGTCTGAAAATTGGTACTCCATTGTACTAAGTTTCCTGGAAAAATCCCTAAGAAAAGCATACGTGAAAAAACATTACCGTTTGCATAACTTATAGCCCCATTTAAAACATTATGAGGTAATGCGTCTGATGCGATCGGATGATCTGTATCGTCGTAATAAACAATCTTTACACCTATGCTTGTTGGGTTACTAGCCCCTGCGGGACCTCCTGATTTGCTTATTGGATTATTTAATAGTAAACCTATAGTTCCGTAATCCCCTATGTTAGCATATTGAGTCGTAGGGGCATTAGTTAAAAATTGTCTGCCGACCCCGAATAATCCACTAAATGTAAATTTAGTCATGGGATATCCATAATTTCCTGAGATCCTAAAAAGTTCATCTGTATTTTCCTTTAGATATCCATTAAAAACTTGATACACTAAAGAACTAACAGGCTCTCGAGTTATTAAAATATTTGGAGTTACAGAAGTATCTAAATATTCTACTTTGAATTTAATTGATAACCATTTAAAACTATTTTTATTCATGGAATACTTATCAATTAAATGAATTGGAACTATGCTTTCATCCGTTTGTATTTCATCTTTATACTGACTATTACTAAAAGCAATATTATCTGAACTTATGTAATTTTCAACTACAGAACTCAAATCAAAAATACCTACACCCGCATTATTTGGTGTAGTTTTAAAAACTCCAATTTCATCATCAGGTAAAGACATATCAGGAGTCGTAGTGGAACTTATAAAAACCTCAGCAATAAATTTTACTTGCGTATTGTTTGCTACTAATAAATCATTTTGTGCTATAAAAATTAATTCAGAACCTATTGGTACGATATTGTATGCAGGTCTTTGTATTATTGTTGTTGCCATTTTATTTTATTTGTGTATTAATTTCAGCAAGTATATCTTTTGTTATTTCGGTTAGTAATTTACCCTTAAATTCTTTCAGCCCTAAACTCATAGGCTTTTGGAAAAACTCTACACCTTTTATACCTTTTGTCCAAAGAACTTTTACTATTGCTATTTTTAATCCTACTGTAGTTTGGTATTGTCCTTTCTCATTTCTCGGTTGCATATTTTTCTTTCTAATAAAAGAGCCTATGCCTTTATAAATTCCATTCTTTTTTCCTTTACCACTTCCGTATCTAAATGGGGTTGGTACTATAGCATCTTTGTAATTTTTGTAAGTTTGTTTCCCTGAATAGTTTCCTTTGTGTTTACCTGACTTGATCTCTCCACCCGCCCCTGAAACACCCGCATCTACATAAGCCCCATAATCTTCCATGTAAAAACTTATGTCCTGAGTCATTCCATCAGGGCTGTCAGTTACTTCAAATCGTATAGACTTTTCTAAATTACCACCACCTTTTCCCGTCCTTTGTAGAATACCTTTAGCCTTATTGACTAATTGCTTTCCAAATTGATTTAAGTAATTTTCTAATTCAGGATGTTTCATTTTATTGAAGAGCAACAAAAAGAGCAACTCTTGCACTTAAAGTGGCAGAAGTTGGTTTAATAGTTAAGTTTACAATATCCTCTAAAGTTCCAAATGCTAATACTGGGTTTCCCCCTTTGATTACATTAACTGCCTTAGAAAGAATAAAAGATTGCCCCGCTGAAATTGTTACCATTGCTGATGTTGTAGCGGTCGTTATTTTTAATTGAACATCTTGAAGTTCATCCAAATTTGTTACCCTAACATATACTGTATTGGTTTTATCTATTGCTCCCGGAGTACTCCATGGGGCAGTATCAAAAGTTGCTATTACCGTTTCTTTTCCAAATACGCAAGTTGTTATTCTTTCGGAAACATCTATTACATCTGATGTAGTTACTACGTTACTTGAGCCTCTTAAACTTCCATTTAAGGTTACCGTTTCTGTGATTGTTGTTACAAGATCTGCCATTTTTTTATAAGTTTATTATTATTTTAAATTTTTTCCATCCTATTATTATTATTATTTTCCAAATTTTAAATTTCATTAATACCCTGCCCCTAAATTAGTTACAGGTATTTGACATGACTGAAAATCATTTTGCACTACTACACTAATATTGAACACCCACCCGCAGCAAAGGTTGTCAAATCTTTCTTGGAAAGGTTGTATAGAAAAATCTCCCTCTGTAAAATATATAGCATCATTAATATCATTTACACCCGCTAAAGATTGTTGCTCACTATGTCTAAGCATACTAATAAAATCTGTAGATATTTGTAACGTTTCATTAAAAACATCTTGCTCATTACTAAGATCTTTTATAAGTTTTGGAAAGTTTGCTGATGCGTTATTCTCTGTCCAATTTTCTTTCTCAGAAACTAAGTCCATTATAAATAATTGAAAGTTGTATGTAAGACTTCCCTGCCCCGCTTGAACATCAGAGGGATTAATATGAAGTAAAGGAAACTTCTGCATTTTTTCAATATTGACTTTCCAAATATCCCCTACTGATGTCGTTGCAATTTGCTGATGGTGTTCTGCAATTCTCAATATTGTATTTAGTGTATTGTTGTATGTTTTATTTGTTACCATTAATTTTTATTATCCAATTGTACTTTGTTAGTTTCTTGTAAGTCTGTTTCATAACTCAACCAAGTTAAGCATTCAAGTAGACTAAGTTTTGTAATTCTTTCTAAGTCATGAATTTTACCATCTGTGAGCCTGTACATTACACCGAACCATCCCCACTTTTCTGCAAAATTTCCATCAAATCCTTTTGTGCTACTTTCAGATGATTCTGAATTGAAAACGATTTCAAAATTAGTAATAGTTCGCTGCCTAAACTCCAAAAAAAAACCAATGCATTTTGCACTTGTTCCGCTTTCATTCTTTTAAATACTTTTTTTCTTTCATCTATTTCCCCATCATAAGCCTCAATGGTATAACCATCTTTGCTTTGCTTTAAAATAGGTCTGAATAAAACTGCCATAATTTCAGGTAAATGAGATTGGAAACCCAACTCTATAAAGTGTTCAATATCAGCATACTCTCCAAGTGTAATATTATCTAATTTAGGATGGAATCCATAAGTAACACCATCTATTGTAAACTTTTCTTTTATAGTAGAATTTTCTTTGTTTTGAATAACTGCTACATTTTCTAAAATAGTAAGGCAATCTTTTAGTTCTAAAGTCTGTATAAACTTTTTTGGTATATCGGTCATAGCCTCAAGTATATGAAAAGCATCAGAGGTTTTACCGCCTTTTTTATAGTCAATTAATTTAGCATAAGTTTCCAAAGAAACATCATCCCAATTATTTATAAGGTTGAATTTATTTTTTTTACCATTTTGCTGAATGTTTACTTGCATAATATATAATAGAAAAAGTTGGTTTTTAGTTTAAAAGTTGTATGTTTGCACTCTTCTTATCTGTTTCTGTTTTGAAAAGGGGTATTCCAATTGTGAGATTTGGTTGCCCCTTTTTTTTATTGTAAGTAATATTTCCCTGCGTTTGGATTGTCTAAATGATATATTACATTGTATCTAATACCATCAATAGCATGGTTAAAATTATCTACATAAAGTTTAGATCCTTTGTCGGCATATACATAGTTGTTTAATTCCTTTGCAATATTTGTGCTTTCGGGTGTTATTATTAAATGGTAGTCTTGCATTCTAGTTACCCCGCTTTCTATTGTCCCCTTTTTTACAGGTTTAACATTAACACCTTGATGCCTTAGATCCTCAATTAAACGAGGCTCAGAAGAGTCTGCAATAATTAGCATGTTACCAATTTTATCCAATATGATCTTTGCTAGTTCATGAGATTTTAAACCATTTTTATACAGATGTTCATGCAGATAAATTACTTTTTTCTTTTTATCGATAGCAACCTCAGTTAAGGAATCAGGATCTACACTAAAACCAAAATCCATTCCGCAAGAAGTCTGAAGTCCATCAGGATTAAAAGCCCCTATACTCCAATTATCAAATACAACCCCCTCTGCTTTGTCTAACCACCCTCCAAGTATCTTATGCGTATATTTTATAAAGTTGTTATGCTTAATAGACTCTATACGCTCTAGGAAACTTTCTGACAGGTTTTTAATATTATCTAAGTAAGTGCTATGTATATAACATACATTATCTTTAACACCATTAAAACCCGCTTGTACTCCCCGTTCCTCAAAAAATCTTTTGTAAATCCAATGCTCTTTTGTAACAGGATTTAAAACTAGGATGATTCTATTCTGTACTTTCTTTTCTCGAATACTCAAATCAATAGTATCAAAAGTATTTTCATCCACCAACTCTTCAGCCTCATCCAATACCCAAGTTGAAATTCCTTGTAAAGATTTTAAATTTGCTGTCTGATTACCTGCGGAAGTCTTGATACCTCTAAAAAGTATATCAGAGTTATTTGCAATATTTATTACTTCAGACTTATTAATACTAAAAGAATTGTCAAAACCAAGCAGCCCGATCTTTTCTAAAAACTCAGGTATTATTGACAGATGAGCAGAGGTCATAGTGTAACGGGTAAATAAAATTCTGATATTTTTAGACATAGTTAGGAGAGTCAAAAATACAGTAACTGCAAATGACTTTCCCGAACCCCTACCACCCGTTATAATAAAGTAGCGGCAATCAGATTCAAAGAGCGGATTGTATTTACTATTAATCTTCAGTTTCGTAGAATGTAATTAAAGGAATATTCAGAGCCTTATCCCCTGAGGTTACATCCAATCTGTTTGTTTCATTCCAACCTAATATATTTTTAGCAGCATGAATAACAACTGCGGGTACTTTGTCCGATACGCATTCGTAATACTTTGACTTGATAAAATCTTTTTGTATGTATTCAAGATCTTCTACAGCCTGAGCAAATACCTTATCCTCTTTCAACCATTTATAGTAATTAGTCCTTGAAAGATCAGCCGACTTTAATGCGGTTGTAACCACTCCTAGACTTCCCTCTAGTGCTTTAAGCATATTTTCTTTTGCTATTTGTGTTCTATTCTGTTCCATTTTTATATTCCTTTAAATGCTTTTAATCCATAAAAGATAAGACTATTCCTATACCCATCCTCTGTAATTTGTTTTATTGGTGTAACTCCATGAATATTTCGCCAAGCAGGGTAAACTAACATTGAGTTATCCGCTTGTTCAAATGTCGCATTGTAATCAGGAACATTTAAGCAGCCGCCTTTTGAGTTGTTTCTTTTTGTCAATATAATATTTACAGTACCTTTTATGTTTCCTGTATCTCTATGGAATGGGGCTGAAATATTAAAATTTGAAATACTACTTGTATATAAAGTTCCGAACTTCCATTCCTGTTTAACATCTTTAAAAAGTTCTACTTGATTTTCATACAAGTGAGGGGTTAATTTTTTGATGATTTGTTCCGCCTCTAAACAGGCTCCCCACATTGCTTTAATAAATGTCTGTGCTTTCTTATCCCTATGTATAATTGATATATTTGGATAAGGTCTACCCATTTGCGGGCGGGGCGGGGTGCTACCTAATATTACAGACATTTGGGATGTTCCCAATTCTCGAGCCTCTGACCTTGTTAAATTAGGATTCTTTTTTCTTGCCTCAAAAACATCTGACCTATCCATTTTTGTTTTGTGTACATTGTCGCTTTTAAATTCTTTATTTGCTATAGCAAGTAATAGGTTTAATTTTTTGCTGTATTCTTTTACATCTTTAATGTAAAAACCTATTATCTCCCCATCCACTTCTAGTAAGCAATCCTCTGAAACATTCGGCTCAATGTATGGGCATTCTTTACCTACTTTTGTTTTGTGTTCTACCTCTTTAAGTTTTAGTATTCTCATTTTATTATATGCTTTGATTTTATCGGTTTCAATCTCAGGCTAGTTTTACCATCCTTTTTGTATTTTATTCCTGATACATATTCGGGGTACTTAGCCTCTAATAATTTTGCACTATTCCTTTCCGTTTCTGCATTACGACCTTGAAAACCACCTTTAGTTCCATAGTATTCTACTTTTAAAGAAACATGATTATACCTAAGTAATGCGTTTTGATAATAGAAATGCTGTATGCTTTTTTCAAAATCAGACTTATCGGAAATACTTATTCTTACTTTTTTGTTGTTTATAATTAAACTAAACGGATCCATTATTAAACAGAGGTCATACGTAATTCTCTTTCCTTTCATAAAAAAATGATTTGGAACAGGATAAAAACCCCCGTATGTAATATGGTTTTTTTTCATCCTATCGAACATAGCCCCAACAATTAAAAGCAATTTTTCTTTTGTAATTTCTGAGGGTTTTATATTCTCATTTTTTAATTCCACTATCCCACTTACATCATCATTCATGTAGATCATTTTTTGCCCCTCTAAAAAGTAATCTGTAATAAAATTATCGACTGCGGCTACACCTTTTGGGGCTTTTACTATATTGATTAAAGGGTATTTTTTTCGATAAGAAATTACATCCTCTTCTAAACTCACGAATACATATACATTTTCTAATACAAAATCATATTTTAAAATTACTTCTTTGTAAGTCTTATCATAAAAGCGGTCTACTCTTTGATGGGATTTTATTACATATACTAGTTCTTTCATTGTATCTCGTTTTCTTTAAGGTAAAAATTTTTTGATGCTTTGTTGTTGCTCATAGTTTCGAACCAAGAACCCGCTACATAATTTTCAAATAAGTATTCATTCCTATTTACTTTTTTCCAATTTTCGTTTCTGAATTTTGTGTATATTAATTTCTCGGATGGTTTATAATTTGGCATGGTTCGTTTAATCATCTTGCTTAAATATCTCGGTCCTGTTGTATGTAAAACAAATCTTGCAGTCCTAACATCATAAACTTCCATTCTCGCTTTGGAATTATAATTAGCCTCGCAACCTTTTAAAAGTATATCCCATAATTTAAAACCTTTTACAGATCCCATAAAATCATTCTGTACAAATTCGCAATGCTTAGGAACAAGCCCTCGAATTGTATTAGTAAAAAAAGGCTGATTCAAAACACTATCCATTTTCTGTATAGGTATTAAATCTAAGTCAATATAAATACCACCATACAAATATAGTAATACAAATCTCATGTAATCTATTTTCTGTATTTCGTATCTTAAATTTGTATAAAACTTAAAGTATTCAGGTAGTTCTGTTTTAACTAACAGATTGCAACTTTCCTCATTCCAAATTTTGTATTCAAAATCGGGGTACATCTTTTGTATTCTTTCGCTACTTGTTTTAAAAAGAGGTATCTCTTCTATTTTTTTATCATGTAGGTTGAAATATATTTGATGTATTATTTTTGGTATCATTTCCTAAATGCGTTCAAAACAATAAACCCAACATCCTGACCACTCTTTCTTGCGGTTGTAATTAATTCGTTTGCCTCTTCATAGTGTTCCGCCTGAAACTCAATAAGGATTGCTCTTTTTACATGCTCAGTTTTTTCCCCTAAAGATCCTCCAAGATCAAGATCATCCAATACAGAATAATCTACAGCCTCTTCCGGTTGCCATACATCCATCCCCCATTCTCCTAGTTTTATATTGTTCCACTCATTACCTAATAAGTTCCAATCCCATTCTCCAAAGCCTACATTATCTTTTACAATAAATTCTTTCTTTTGTTCATCTGATAAACCTTTTGCAACTTTTATGTAAACCTCTTTTAATCCAACTTCTTGACAGGCTTTGTATCTCATATTACCGCCAAGTATTACCATTTGTTCATCCACTACAATCGGTCTAAGTTCTAACATCTCAGGAAACTCCTTAATACTTTTAACTAATTTTTTAAATTTAGCCTCTTTAATTAATCTTGGATTACTTTCGTTAGATTTTAATACATTGATTTTTACTTTCATAATTTTTTTATTTTTTTTATTCAAATGATTCGTTGATCCCTCTACTTCCTTTGTGTTTTTCTTTAAACCCATCCCAAAGTTTATCCCTTTTTTTTGATAAACTCGGCTCGGTTCTTTTAAGAGTTGGTATACCCTCTGTTGGTTCTGAGTCCATATACTTTCCGCATTTACAAAGCCCCTCCTTTGCAACCCAATCCCCATCCCTGTGAACTATTGTAGCCTTTGAAAGTTCTTTTTTCTTTCCGCATTTACATTTGTATAATGTCATTTTTTTTTTTGTATTTCGCTGTATGTTCTGTTCCTATCATGTGCTATCCCACCTGTTAAAGTTTCTACCTTATCCATATTCCAAATAAGTTTTTCTTTCTTTTTTGTTTTTACTCTCGCCTCAAATATTGCTAGTACACAAATTACTAAAAAGAATATTGCTGTAAAGATTCCAAGTATTGTAAATATAATCATTTTTTTTTATTTTAGTTTATTCTGTTAAAAGTCTTAGTAGTTGGTTGGAAGTATATATTCTTTCACTTCCATTGTAGTTTTCATAAATCATTGTAAAATTGTCGTTCTCCCATATCCATAAAGAATTTACACTATTTTTTATATGCCCTTTGAGTACCCATTTGATTGTCTTGTATGTTCTTTCCATTTTATTATTTTTTTTGTCGTATTGGGGGGCATCTGAAAACCCCCCTCTACTATACTCAGACTGAAAAATTAAATGCTCAAGGTCTTACCCTTATATTTTTTTAATTTAGTTTAAACTGAGTATTCATTATATATTTTTTGTATTCCTTTATAACAAGTTGAAATACATGATCTACAATTTGTATTACTTCCAAAATTAGAATTGTATATTGTATTGTAAAGTTCGATCATTTTCTTTTTTGCTTTTTGATTTTTTGCTACCCCTGTCTTTAAGTCATCCCATAAAATTAAAATCTCTTCTACCATTTCTTTTGGTATGTCAGTCATAGGCTCTACTTCTTTTGTGCTTGTCCAATATTTTTCAGGGCATTCCAAATTCGCTATCCTAGATTTTACTTTCATAAAGCATAAACATCTTTTGCACTGACCTGTTGGCTTAAAATAATAAACGCAACTTTTACAGATACTTATTCTTTCTTTGTATATTTTATCTGAAGTAAAAAAATTACTCATTCAATTTTATTTTAAGTATTGTTCTGACCTTATCAATAGTTGTAAATAAACTATTTCTACTGATTCCTGTTTTCTTTGCGAGTGAGTCAAGTGTATTCCCCTCGTAATAGTATAATTTAAAAACATTTTTATCATACCACTTAAATTCGTCCTCTAAAGCGTTGTCTATGCTTTCTAACCTAACCCATTGAATATTACTAATTACTTCATTAGGCATGTTATAAAGGTGCTTAGAGGGAATGCTTTCTCCTGTTTCTAAGTCGTTATAAGTGGATGAACTTGTAAGGCTATCAATATGAGTATAATATTTCTTGTATTTGTAATAGTAATTACTTCTTGGACTTGTCAATGCTCTCTTTAAAGCAACCGCCCCATACCTTGTAACACCATCAAGACCATCTTTATCGTATATTGCTTTTAAAATCTCAGGGTTCATTTGTAAAAAATAAAGCATTAATTCCTGTACTGATTCATTCACTTCATTTTCATCAGTAGTAAGTCCGTATGCCATAGTCCTAAATTTATCTGATAATTTTGATATTTCCAAGTATATTTTATTCATTTACAGGCTCTATTTTATCAATTTCATCTACAGTATTCTGAGTTAGTTCATCCAAAACAAGTCGGTATGCTCTTACTATTGCTGCGTTTCTTTTTGTTTCAACCCCCGCAAAAAAACCATTTGTTGCTACTGCTAAATTTATTGGAATGATCATCATCCAATCCCAAAAATTATTTTCCTTTTGTCCTGCCCCGTAATTATTATGGTAATCTATTATAATTTCTACAACCTCTAAATAATTTTCGTATCTCTGTTTTGTGCTGACTTCTTTTGCAAACTCTTGACACATAAGTAAATAGGTATCAATTATTGTTTTATGTTTTTCATTTGCATAAATCGGTTTAGTCATACGCCAAAGTTAGAAAAAAAGTTACTCAATATTATTTTCACTTTTAAACTTATAAACAAGCATTTTGTAATAACTTATTTTTTCCTCGTATTCTACCCTTGAAATTTTTAAAGTTGTTCTAGCCAAAAACTCAAGTTCCTCTGCTGTTCCCTCTCCATGCTTAGAGTCCAATGCTAATCCAAATTTATACTGTTCTCCTTGTGAAAACATATTGCATTTAATACATTGTACTTGGCAATTATCCTCATGGAATCTTGTCGCTAAATGTTTTCTGCTTTGAAAATGACCATTTTGCATTCCATCTTTATAACCTCTGACCACCCCGCAAGTAAAACATTGTATCATCCCATACTCGTTTGCATTTCTTAATCTTATAAACAGGCTAAACCATTTATCCAAATCCTTTTTTAGTTTACTAATTGTTTTTTTCATAGTCCACAAAATCCACTATCGCATTCATCAAAATCTTCAAAAGATAATTCTATTTGCGGTTTATATTCTAGTATTTCTTTGTAAGAACAATCCTTTCTAAATGTATTGGGTGCGTTTTGATCTTCTATATTTGCAAACCATTCCATTTTATTTTTATGCTCTTGTGCCATCTTGTTTAAAAATATAGGATTTCTATGAAAACATCCTACGCAATTATTGAAGTAACCATCTTG
>TARA_R110000803_G_scaffold46425_1_pt1 | contig 12394 bp, 18 predicted proteins | sample TARA_R110000803 | Tara Oceans TARA_R110000803 (sample SAMEA4397772) | marine metagenome | biome: Polar Biome; feature: [SRF] surface water layer (ENVO:00010504); material: water (ENVO:00002006), including particulate matter (ENVO:01000060) such as... | depth 5 m | reverse complement strand
ATATTTAAAGGTCCAGCATCGCTATTTGTTGTTGATTCTGTATCCTCTCCTGCATCCGTTTGAGTAATTTGTCGGGAATAGTTGATGTTTTTATTCTGCACGAGGATATGCACCAGGCCATCTTCGCCTACTACTCCTAGTTTAGTTAAGTCTACGTAATCGTCAGGAAGCGTGATAGTGTTATTAGTTTGGTTTACTGTGCGCTTTAAAGAACGCACCCGCGAGCTTACATCGAATCCAAACTCTCTGATACCCCGCAATGCTATGTTTCTTATAGCTACATCAGATACGTTGCTTGTATAGTCGTCACTGTCCATAGTGACTATGAAGTCGTCAAGAACTTGACGTAGTGTAACAAAATTCTGTCCGTCGGATAATGCCATTACTCAGCTTGCGTTTGCTGCACTCCATATGCAGATAATACTTCATCTCTCAACCTTACGCCGATCATTTTACATATCTCCGATATAACTTCATTGATATAATGTGCAGGCATATCAAAGTTCCTACAATCAAAAAGGTTAGGCACAGTAAACCCTGTTTGTTCATTCAACGTCAGCGCAGCGTAGGTAGGGTATCCTACTTCTATCAACCCCGTGTCAATAACCCTTGATTGTGGCTGGCGGTAGTACCTCAGAGACACCCCATCCACTTCGGCAGGGAACACCTGATACACCCCTGTCATCTCTAGGGCAACAGGGAAATCTAGTGTTGGGGAAGACAAGTTGCTATTCAGTATTCTCGATAGCTTTTCGCTATCGTGGATTATTTCTATAGAGGTGTTTGTAGCTAAGACACACATGGATATCGACCGTCCAAAATCGGCAGGTCGCCTAAAGCTAAATGGCTCATCGCCGTCATCAGCTCCATAACTAGACACCAAGATATCGGTGTATGCATCAGTAAGCCCCCCCACAACCACGCCGTTATCGTCTAGGTAATACCCAACTGTATCGAACCCCACACCGCTTACTCCAACATTGACGTGCTGTATATACGTAGAGAGGTCTTCCTCCACCATCTTATAAGCAGATTTATCCCTTCCTCCGTCTTTGCCAGAAGATCGAATAGTAGAAGCCAGCATAAGCTCCTTAAACATCTCATTGTAAACTGCCTGTTGAGCTACTCGCGCAAAAGAGTTAAAGACGTTAGGGGTTACAAACCCTTTCTGGTCTTTATTGCACAAATCGCGCACAACATTAAAAACTCTTGTAACGTCAATCATAATAGCAAATATAAGGAAAGAAAAAGGCCGCTATTTGCGGCCTCTCTCTACGATATAGATGATTTTTATGCTAGTTTATCTAACTTATCTTCTAATGATGATAATACTGTAGATCCTCGCTCTGTTAAGCAGAATCTAGTCAATACATCCATAGGATCCTGTCCTACAGGGACAGAAACAATTAGTGAGTTAGAGTCAAACCAATAACATCCGTCAGGCTTGACGTTGATAAATTGATAGTTAGCCGCCTGCTGGACGATTGATCTAGCCTGCACTTTAGGGTTGTCAAAAGACTCAATAAACTCCTGGGGCTTCTTCTTAGCTACATTAAGTAGGTTGTACCTAATCTCACTTACAGGAGCGTTGATATTAAACCCGAAGAAGATAGCTATAGGGAGAAGCTCATCGATAGATTTATCCCTTACCATAGTAATAGCATCAGTGACTAAAAACTCTTGCTTTAACTCAACCTCAGCGTTGCGCTTCTTATCTACTTGACGGAAGAGTTGACCTCCGTTAGCCATATTCATAGGGTGCAGATCCATGAACTTGCGTAGGTTAGGCTTGTCTTTAGCTACGAATAGTTTGCCTTCGCGAAAAGCTACAGCTTCTTTTCTAGCTTTCTCCCCCTGCTCATCGCTCCATATACTAGGCTCGTTAGGGCAATATCTCATCTCCCTCACGGTATCTTTTTCTTCATCGTATACCGTAACTCCCTTTTGAGGGAGCATAAATACTATGCCTGCTCCTTTAGGGATCTCAAACTCAGCATGGTTATGAACTTCCTCTTTACGGCGTATACTGCTTTTTTTTGCAGTTGGCTTTACTAACTCGGCAGTTGGAGTTGGAGAAAATTTAGGAGACTCGGTTTTTTTTGGCCGTCCGAGGGGGCGCTTACTTTCTGTTGTCATTGCAATGAATTAAATTACAATGCAATTTAAGCAATTAAAACGAATAAAAATTATACCTCTCAAAGAGCTGTTTAGCCAAAGAAGATCCATCAGAAGATCCTATATCGCTACCTATAACTCCAAACCTAGATAGGTGGCCTTTCCATAAAGTTCCGCCAACTCGATTGAAGTTTAGATTCCCATCAGTCCTAAAATCTCTAGTCGCTTCCCCTCCTACTACAGCGGGTATATAAGCTATTGTTTCTCCTGTATGATTATGCACGTGTATGTTATAATCTTTATCTCTTCGGATAACAAAAACGTAACATAGCTGCGCCCCAGCGCTAGGAGCAAGGGATGCTGTGGTTACGTTTTCTATTTTAGGATCTTGAATTTTATAGGCTACAGTACCGTAATCCGTGGTATCTGTTCTAGCCTCTGCAGGGCGGCCCGAATTACCATCGAATGTAAAGAACACCTTGTTTTCTATAGTCCCCTGACCGATACCCTGTGTATTAGCTGAACTATCGCTATATATCTGATGCATCTCACTAAGAGCAGGTATGCTATAAGCGAAATACATAGTGTAGTCACCCTCTACAATTAAATCTTCAGCTAAATGCAATAGGTCAGCAGCAGCTACGTTAATAGCATTTGTAGCTAAGTAATTCGTCCCGCTTCTACTGTATACAGGAGCACCTGTATTAGAAGTTATGTTGTATCTGCTCCCTCCGCTGCCAGAGTTCTTCCATGCAGAAACCTCATCGTCTATAGCTAGTGCAGATAGAGTAGTTTCGTTATAATCTACTACAGGGAAAATATCATTACTAGTAAAAGTAAGCCCTGCTATATCTGAGATAGGGGTTTGAAAAGGAACGATGATTGGAGATGTATCTCCTGTTGAAAGCACTATAGGTTGTTTCGGGAGTATTGTTTTTATCTCCGTCCTATCTGATACTTTGGCTTGTGGAAAAGTAGAGTATTTTCTTACTGTATCAAAGATCATAACCTTCTTATTGCTATCTACAGCAACGAAATTCATCACGTCTTGTATAAACTCAAACTCCTCCCCTACGGCACACGATACAGACACCCTAGTTTTTTCTAGGGCTTCATGGTTTTCTGGAGAAGTAATCTCATATAGCCCAGCGTCTTTAAACACAAAGTTCACTATCCCTAGCTCGGCTGAGATATGAGATAAGCTCTCTGCAGGGACTCCAAAGACAGCAAGAGAGATTCCTGTATTGGAATACCTTTCACTAGATATCGATACTGGCTTTTGGCGAAAAAGAAAGAACTTCATGCGTCTAAGGTTATAGTACAGGATAATATATCGGAATGTAAAAACGTCGATGTAACATCATCGCAAACTATGATCACGCTATCTCTACTTAGGGAAATAGCTTCTGCTATAGCTGTCATCACGGCTTGTTCTGTATCAGCTGTTATAGTTAGCGTTGCGAGATCTAATGAAGCGCCTTGTCCTGTACCTAAAGACCCAGGAGAAAACTTCATTATTACTGTACCGTTAGCGGCGCAAGTCATAGATATCAGCTTATCAGACGGATATGTTGCAGCGTCATCTGCGGCATCTATAAACTGTAAAAATTTTACCATGATGTAAATATACGGGAAAAGAAAAAGGCCCCCGAAGGAGCCTTTCTCGTAGTAGATTAATTTGATTTATTAATCACCGAGTACCATGTACTCAACGGCAAAATAAACCTCACCAGCGGTAAAAGCTCCAGTACTAGCTTTTACTTCGCCAAAGATGGTTCTCCCAGTAGCTGAGTAAGCAGCATTAGCGACTACTACTACCCCAGCAGCACCACCTAAAGAGGTGTTTCTATCTGAGGCTGTAGCATTACCCTTACCAACAGCAAGACTCGTAGCTGAAGCTGCAAGCCCATCGACATCGAGAGCAACGATTTGTGTACCACTAGCAGCAGTACCAAAGCTAACTCCAAGTGTAGCCGTAGCATATGCAAGTGCTGTTTTTACAACAGCATAGCAATCTAGGATAACAGCATTAGCTGGAATCACCACGCCCCCTGAGGTAATTGCATCGGAGCTGGCAACAAACGAAGCGCTTGTTTCAGCAACGCTTACAACCCCTTTAGCGGCCCTTAAAGTTGCTACGTCTAATTTTTTTAGAACTAATTCATTCATGTTTTCTAATTGTTTTTTTTTGTTTTTTAAAAGAGTTAAAGTATAAATAGAGCAAGGCCTCTCCCCGCCCTATTCATGTTTCAGTTTAGGTGCGTGAACAAAAAGTTTACTTCAACATTTGAATTTACAGTAACTTCATGGTTACTGTGTAAAAACGTCAAGTACAAAGATCTCTCTGTGTCTGTATATCCAAGCGCAGCAGCAGGAGTAGAATCCGCAACACTTTCAAGAATCGCGCCAGCAGCAACTGCCCCTTGGCCCGTGCGAAGAAAGTAAACTGTATTCTCAGGGATAGAAGTTCCTGAGTCAAGAAACCCGTCTATGTCTGTCCCTAGTGTTGCAGCGCTAGTTGCAACTCCGAGTTCATAACCAACTTGTGAAGATGCCGCGTGAGTTGAAGTGTTAGTAAATCTAACAATTACTTCAGACAGGATTGTTCCAGCAGGCTGGGAAACCTCAATGATTGCACCGTCATCGTTTTGTGTAAATACATCAGTTGCCGTAACTCTTTTAGCAGCCGTTACAGCGCCTGATGAATGTCTATATGTAGGCATAAGTTTAAGTTTTTATAGTTAGTTATAAGCAAGGGCCGAAGCCCCTGCCCATATCTAGTTAATATTAACCCTTAATCATTACGTGCTGGTTCGCACCGCGAACACACAGAGCAATCTCAGAGCGATAGTGGAAGACAGCTTGGTCAGTACCAACGTCACCGTTGTTATTGTGACCCAAGACACCACCACCAGTTACCCAGTGCTCCATCTCACGAGAATACCCGTTAGCCTCTTTGTAAGACAAAGACAGCGCTGGAGCCTTCATACCTGAGCGAGCATCAGTAACTTGCATCAAGGGAACCATAGCTCCTTGAACGTAGTTAGATGCACCCAGTAGAGTAGGATCATTCAAAAGCTTCCAATCGTGCTTATGGAAAGTGTATCCACCACGAGTAAAGCTCTTAAAGCCTAGGTTCACGGCCATATCAGGGCTGTTCTGGAATGCTCCGAACTGTCCTGGGAGACCTGCAGTAACACCAGTAGCGATACCAGAAGCGAGCATATCGTCAATTGCGAGATCTTGCTTTCTGTTCACATACATAGCGTACTCAGAAGGAGCACCTTGCTTATCCAGCTCGATGATGATATCATCAAACTCAGCGAAGGAATCCATTGGGTTTGCATTGGCATTACTCACCTGGATGCCTCGGTCTTCGATAGCTGAGAAGTAACCCTCAGATCCAGCCAAGTTGTTATCCAATTGAGTTGCTGTTTCGCCCGTGTTCTTTTCTCCGAAGAGCATCATCATCTCGCGCTGGTCTTCGAAGCGCTTACGTGCTTCTTGCTCAGCGTACATAAACCAGCGATACTCACCGCCACCTACGTTCACCCATCCGATATTGGTTGCTTGAGATCCGTTCACTTCGTGACGACCTTTAACAATCATATATGGATTCGTGTACTTCAGGAGAGAAGACTCACGGAAACCTGTTGGTTGGTTCGTGCCTTGGGCATAGATATTTCCAAGTACAATGAACTCACCGCCTGTAGCGTCATAGTCAGAAGAGCTCTGAACGAGTCCGTCTAGCTTAGTCAAAACGACAGTAGTTGCTGTACCAGTGCCAAAGCCACCAGACTGAACTACATAGCGAGTGCCAGAAGAGCTGTCCATGACAACGTCGTTTGTTTGAACGCCAGCGCAGAAAAGAGCCCCGTTAGTAGTAGAAACCTCTACGGTAATTTGGGCTGTGTTAGACACTGTAAGGTCGGCTACGACATACGTAAACGTCTTGTGGCGACGGCCTGCCTCCCACCAGTTAATCTCGTCTGAAGAACCTCCAGAGTTGATAGCTCCAGTGAGCTTTAGAAATCCAGTAATGCCTTGATCACCGTAGGTCTCTACGAGTTCAGGCATATGTTCCTCCTTGGTAGCTTTTACCAAGTTATCGATAGTAGTATACGTTTCAGGGGTAATTCGGAAATTAGACCCTGCCGCATCCAAAGCGGGGATGTTAGTCCCCCTTGTTGTTCCAATAGTTGCCATCTTTTATATTTTTTAAATGTTAAATGTGACTTTACTTTTATTTCTTTGTAAAATCTGCCTCACCTGATCAGTGAGGGGGGTTGATTGTTTTTGACCGCTGGCATCGTTTGGTGCCGCAGTCTGAACATTAGCTGCATTGCTCACCACTCCGCGTTGACCATCGCTCATCCCTTGGCGGTATGCCGAAGAGACAATAGTATCGATATTATCAACCACAGCTTGGTGTGAAGACAACTGATCGTAATCCCAACTTCCGTCTTCACGGACGTAAGAATCAAAATAGCTATCTAGCTTTGCGTTCTTTTCTTTTAATTGGCTTTTATATTTGTCATCAATACCAAACGTAAATGTCTTTTCCCCGCCTAGATTGAACTCCAATCCAGTAAGGGCATCTACGTTTACACTCATGTCATTTATCCAGTCCTGATTAATAAAAGACTCTTGCTCATTACTCTCTTGGCTAGACTTAGTAGAAACATAAGAGTTTCTAATCTCTTCTATTCCTTGCTTTGCTTTCGCCCCATCTATCTTCAATTGAAGTTGAGATAGTTGAACCTCAGCCTCTGTATTAGCCTCAGGATCTAACTTGTACCTACTGCTTACCAAAAGATTAAGCTCGTCAGGGGAAAGGTTATTGTGATCAGAAGCCATTTGCACACGTACTGCAGTATAATCATCCATCTCGGATGTGTTAAGCTGCTGGTATGCAAACCAATCTTCTGGCGATCTACCAGTATCCGCAACGAACTTAGATATCACCTCTAGCCTTTCATCAAGAGCAGGAGGTGAAGGCGCATTAAAGTCATCGAAGGATGTGACCTGTCTTCCGAGCCTCTCGCTCATAAAGTTCAGTACAGCACCTTCTACGTCTTGCTGTGAATACGCATTTTGTTCAGGTTCGGGTTGCATAACAACCTGTTCCTGTACCGATCCAGCATCGGGGTCTACATACGGTGTAGATTCTACTTCTCCATTAAAGACTTCTGTAGGCTCCTGAGACAACGGTTGCACTTCTTCTTGCACCGTGGATTGCACGGGGGCAGGATTATCGGCAGGGGCGTTATCGGCAGGGGAGTTATCGGCAGGGGCTGCAGCGTCTCGCTGCATGCTCGATGCGAGGTCTTGGGGATTGTCAAAAATCTCTACTTTCTGAAAACTCTCTGTTTGTGTTTCGTTTTCCATTTTATTTAATTAATTGTTACTATTTTATTAGCTGTAGGCGAAGCCCGTAAAGGTTCCGTCCCCCTTAATAGAGTCAAATCTCCCATAGATGGTTTGCCCCACAACCATTGTTAGGGTAACGTCCCTTGAGTTGATTGACTCATAATAACCGTCACCAGCAGAATTCATAAGGGTATCATTGACAAATACAGCGCCAGTGGACGGGTCGATATAGAGCTGATGTACGTTGGTAGCATCGCTAACATCAACATACTCATATATGCCGCCACCCCTCACTAAAATACCGCCAGCGATAGAGCAGCTTATAGTGTGGAAATAACCGTCGTGCTTGGGAGTGGCATTTACGTCAGAAGCTGCCGCAATGATTGCATGAATATTTGAAGGAAAAGCGTTACTTGGATGTGCCATGTATTATGTATTAGGTTCCGCCGTAAGGATTAGCAGAGTTATCATTTCCAAATACCCCGTATTCGATCATAGTATCGACTTTAGTGGCGTATACCTCATGTTTCTTGTCAGCATTCATAGGAATGAAAGCAAACTCCCCTCCCCCAATCTTAGCCACTAATCCAGTATCTGTGTCGTTGTGGATATATATATAGTTCTCTAGCTCCGAATCCAGGTTCTTGATATACAAGTAAGCGCGTTCAGAACATTGGTCAGCTATATATATAGCGAGGTCGTTTGTGTCCGCCGATGTGCCTTTCACCTTAGCTCGGATTAAACTGCCAGAATCTACTAATAGATTAGCGTTTACCGTAATTGCCAAATTACTTGTTAGTACACTGGCACTACTTAAAGTGAGGGTAGCTTTTACTATTGCCATTACAACTCATAGATTAACATGTGCTCAAGCGTAAGAGTAGTTGCTACGCTAGGGGTAATCTTAATATCGTTCGCACTAGCCACGGGCTCAATCGTCTGAGCGTTTGTTGCCGTGCCATCGCCAGCCGTAGTAGCCACCAAGGAACCAGTCGTTACAGCGGCCATATCGCCCAGAGCAATATTCTCTAGGTTGTTACTACTCTTAGCCACAAAGGTTACCACCCCAGAGGCGTTCGTGGCTGTCCAGTTCGGGAACCTCGCAGCAGTAACTAAAGCAGCGATATTCGTTACGTTAGCATCAGCAGCAGTGATTGTGACCCCGTCAAAAACAATCGTGTCGTCAGCAGCCCAAGTAGCCGCTAGAGTACACGTAAAGGCTTGCTTTACACCGTCTTTTGCTGTCCAAGGAAAGAAAGCCCAATCGGCTGCGTATAACCTACCTAGCTCTTCATCGTCAATAGTTACGATAAAATACTCAGCTGCTACAGTAGAAGTGTTTTTTAGGTATACTTTATGTGACTTGTCAGCAGTGAAATCGTCAGCATAATAAATTGTGTACTGATCTGCAGAAGTTGTAGTCTTCCTACTCAAGCCCATAGCCTGATCCATACCCGTACTTGTACCAGCTTTATTTAGATTAGTAGTGGTGCTTATAGATACGTTGTTGCTGAGTAAATCAGCACTAGTAAGTGTAAGTGTTGCTGTTGTATTGGGCATCAGTTATTTATTATGTTGCAGCAGATTGAGAGAAAATAGCATACTCAACAGTCATGGCTGCGTTAGTATCGATATCAATATCATTAGTTCCGTCCCAAGGAAGGAAAGCCCAATCGCCACCATACAACCTACCTAGTGAAACATTACCGCTACCTACTTCTACAGCAATATAATCAGAGGGGGTAGTAGATACGTTTCTAATATAAACTTTATGAGCCGCTGTAGTATCAACATAAGAAGCAGCAGTGATAATATTAGTAGCAGTTTGAGCAGAAGCGTATACTACACGAGTAACGCCAGTAAACTGGTCTAATCCCGTTGTTGTCCCCGCTTTTGTCAGGGGAGTAGTTTGAGATAGATTTAGCGGTTCTCCAGTAATATCTCCACTGGATAGCGTAATCGTTGCATTAGTAGTCGCCATTATCTAATAATTTTAAACAAATATAATACTTATTATAGTTGTCTATTTATTGATGTGTAGCGACCTTAAACTCAGCTTTTTTTACTGCATTAGGATGAGGGGCATAATCCCCTTCCATAAGGAAATATCTTCCCCGCTGTTCCATCCAATGATACCCTTTAGGTGGATCTACCGACACCTTATTATCGGAAACCTTTAATTGTTTTTTTACTGGCTTCATTTAGCAGTTCCATTTTTTTAAAGCCAAAGCTTTTCTAGTAGACTCACCATTAGGCTTTTTCATAGGTCCTTTCATACCTCCCATTCTAGCACAAAAACTTTTTCTGCGTTTAGCAGCTCTACTGTTTCTTTTTAATTTAGAAGGTTTAGTAGTAACCGCTGTCTGAAGCTTACTTCCTGGGTTTTCTCTACGATAAGAATCTACACCTTTTTGATTTAATCCGCCTTCAGGATTCTTGCCTTCTTTACGAGTCCAAGCAGCAGTGCCTCCCTTTTTTAATATTTTCATTATAAAGAACTCATTACAACTTGATTAACCGACTCCTGAACGTCTTTCTTAGAAGCTTTCATCACCATCATAATGTCTGCCTGAAACCTTTTCTTCTCCTTTCCGTTATTAAGAACTATAATAGTCGGAACCACTACAATATCATACTCTTTCTTAAGCTCTGGGTTTAATAATATATCTACCCTATATACGCTACAGTCAGTAAGATCGTTTATCCAAGACACGCTATTATTAGAATTAAAAGAAGCGTTAAATTCTACAACGTGCACCCCTACATCAAATTTTTTCTCTACTACTGAATATTCCGATATTGTTTTAGCTGCAAAAATAGAAACTAGAAACAAAATAAACAGAGAGATAATTAGCTTCATCTCAATTGATCTATCTTTTCTTCAATGCGCTTCATATCTTCTTTGATTTCGCTTACGTCGGTTTGAGTAGACATAATCGTCTGTCGGATTAACTGATCTTTCATATCGAACTCCATCCGAGTAACTTCCGCTGGCAAGGGTTTTGGAAGCATTTTAGCTTCGGCTATATCTGCTTGCAGAGTGAACCACATACCTATAAGCGTAGAGAGACCTATCCCTATCCCCCCTAAAGACTTTAAACTAATTTTAAATCCAGAATCCACGTTTATATCTTTAGGCATATTCAAAAAACACTTATTTTAAATCATTATACAAATATACGATTAATCGTGTAGTCCTATTCTTGTTACAGTCTTTTAGTCCAAATGCTCATCAATAGACCAATCTAAACCAGAAGTTATTGACTGCATTTCAGAAGAGGTGTACTCTATAGACTTGGTACTCAGTGAAGACAACGTGCTAGGCATTGGAGTTATATACTCACATAAACACTTTAATCCATTTACGCTTCTTCTGATCGTGTAAGACGAGTTATCCTCGATTTGAGAGAAGTCCACATAAGAAATCTCTGAGGTATCAAATATGACATATCTAGTGTCCATAACTTGCTTTTTCTACGTCGTAATTATTAACTATTTCAGTGGGGGTCAAAGCATCAGTATAGAGCCTACAGTCCCCTACGTGTGACTCACCGTAGTAGCCTTCACTCGCGCTGTCGCGTTGCAGATGGTTAATACCAAAATTAAACGAAGACGGGGAGTTGCTCCACGGGGGGACGTTTAAAGATCCTGTAAAGGACCCCAAAGAAGTTCCTAGTTCAGTTCCGTTAGCGTAGGCTGTTATTAACGTCTTGTTAGCGGCGGTGAGCTCAAGAGTCATACACAAGTGAACCCATGCGCTCCCATTAACCGTAGGGTACGTGGCAGTTTCTGTATATCGATGCCAATTGGTCGAACAAGAGTAAAATTGAAAAAGCATTTTGTTTGCGCCTTTTCTACTGTCCATCATCACCCTGCACCAATCCGTTGATGAAGAGCAAGTAGGATCATTTATATTAACAATGTTCAGGGGTCTAGTACCAGTAGGAGGATACAGCCAGCATTCTAATGTTGCAGGCCAAGTAGTAGTGCTCGGCTGGTCTGACGGGGCTATGTCCGCCAATATAGTATCATTTACACCATCGCTATAAAACGAACCATCAGACCTTAAGGTAGTTACTGCAGCAGCTCCGTTAGCCATTGTAGCGGTAACACTACCCCCGTTTTTATCGTTTACGGTGCTTCCTGTAACATCGTCTGGGCCAAGCCAAAGATAAAGGTTATCAGAAACTACACTTGATTCAGATGCCGCCTCTACTCCATCGAAATTAGCAACTGATGCTATAGCTATATTATTGATCTTAGCTATACTAGCTGACGCTACGTTATTTAATTTCCCTATAGCCATTTATGCAGTTATTTCCACCCAATCGTTAGATGGGTTAAACCAAATTTGACCGTTAGTGCTATCTAGACAATACCCTACTACCCTGACTATATCTCCGTTACCAGAAGGGGCAGTGCCTGTAATATCCCCCACTGTAGTAGACACGTACAACTCGTCGGCTATAGTTCCAGGGTCGTGATCTAGAGTAAACATACCACGAAGCAACATACCGTCTACATCAGGGTCAGTGCCTACTGCAATACCTAAAAGAACTCCTCCAGAAGTAGCTACAGCATCAGCATCAGCTGCAACCCAGGTGCCATCAGACTTATAGTAACACAACTCCCCTGTAGTAGTGCTGCCCGTTCCAATTTTTACTATGTCTCCTGCTATTGAATTATCTGTATCTGGCGTTTTATTAAATATTCGGGTTTTACATGAGAACTCTGTGGTTACATTAAGCGTTCCAGTTACAGTTGTGTCGTTTTCTAACGCAATTGAAGTCGCAGCGTCTAAAACTATATCTGTAGCTACAATCTCTATATCGTTAGCTGTTGGTGAGTTTATATAAGAGTTGCCGTCTCTAAAATTAAGCTTTACGTTAGTCCCCATTGTTTTGGAGCC
>TARA_R110000803_G_scaffold10897_1_pt1 | contig 12418 bp, 18 predicted proteins | sample TARA_R110000803 | Tara Oceans TARA_R110000803 (sample SAMEA4397772) | marine metagenome | biome: Polar Biome; feature: [SRF] surface water layer (ENVO:00010504); material: water (ENVO:00002006), including particulate matter (ENVO:01000060) such as... | depth 5 m | reverse complement strand
TTTGATATAATAAATGGACCATAAGTACCATCATTTGCTGTAAATGTGGGAGTAATTACTAAGGTATCTGCTATATCTTTATTGGGTATAAAATAAGTTCCATGTGTTTGAACATTAAAATGTTGCCCTCTTCCATTTCCCGTTGATGAGGATGGAATTAAATCCCATGAATCTGTTATTAACCCCATACCATCTGATTGTGTTGGGTAAGTAGGACCTGCGAGGTTTGTTTGGTCGAATAAGAAATCACCTCCATCTGGGTATGCAGCTAATACAGAATATGTTTCTCCAAGGACACCTGATCCAGATATGTAAGTTGTTATAAAATTATCTATTTCATTTTGAGAAAATTTTAATAAATATCTACTAACTTGTGGTTTACTATTCTTAAGGTAAGTTGATGCTTCTATTATGGAATCTAAGCCAGTATTCATTGACTTATTTTCAGTGTATAATGATGTATCTTTTGTAGGGAAAATTTTATATATTGCCATAGTTTCTTTTTATATTGGTACTACTCTACCTCTAATATCTTGAGTTGGGTTCTTAACTTCAAAAACCATTGGATCAATTGATGGGTACAATACACTATCTATAGTGGATCCATTAACATCATATGAGAATTTACTATAACCTAAACTTTCTCCTGCTAAATTAACAATTTCTACATTATTTACAGTTTGAACACCCGGTACTTTATCTAAAAGAATTGAAATATCTTTCATCATAATAGGTTCATTAATTTGCCATTTGTCTATTTTGAAAAATGAAGTTAATGAATCTATACACTTTGTTATAGTTTCAGCATTATTAAAATTAGGTCTTACTATTATTTCAAAATTTACTCCTATATTAATTACATAAGCATCTTTTATTTTGATAGAATCATTTATCATTCTATATTCTGATAGGTATGTTTGTAGATTTCTTTTTAGAATATCAGAAGCTGTTCTTAATTTTTTATTAATATCATAAGTTAAGACATATAAATCTAAAACAGAAGGTAAAGTACCAGCTTCATATTCCCCCACTTTATTAGGTTGAACATGAGCTTTAGCAACTACCCCCAAATTAGAAGGCATAGATAATGATCTAATTAAATAATCTTGGGCTGTTACTGTTCTTAATTGATTTTGGAAGTTTCCTAATGAATTTTGTCTTAATTCTTCAACGGTATCACCATCCATACCCCCATCTGCTGCTTTTACATTATTAGATGCAACAGAACCAAATATAACATTTGCTAAAGTAGTATTTGCTAAGTCTGGGTTAATAAAAGTTATATTTGTATCATCCACAGCTGTTAATACCCCAGCTTCTACATTTGCTGACGCACCTCCTCCTGTTAAATATCTTACAGTTAGAGTTGTATTATAAGGAGCAATACCATAAGTATTAGTATATACAAAATTTAAAGGAGAAAAGGCAGTTGTTAACTTTGTTCTTTCAAATGGTAGTCCTAAACCAACATTATCAGGATTAGGAACTATTTCTTCGTCTACGCTTCGAGTACTACCTGCTCCAAATTGCAATTGTAAAGTATTTTCATTTAAAAATCTAGTTACAAATCTTCTTTGAACTGATTTTAATTCTAACAAATATGGTACCTCTGTGTCTACTGAGTAGTTAGGGTCATTAGTATTTGTGTTTCTAATCGAATTAAATACGTTTTCTTGCGCTAAATTAGGCACTTCATACCAAATGTTGCTATCACTATCTATCACGTCTAATACGCCTATAATATTACCTGATATAAGGTCTCTAGTGTCGAATTTAATAGATTGATTAAAAGTAAATGTTTGTGAATTTACAGTAGCTGATACTGCTTTTCTTTTTTTCTTTAAAAGGAAATATGTTGGGTTAATACCTGATATTTGGTATACTGATATTTCTGTAGGATCTAATGAACTAGATGATTGAAAATCTACTGCATCCTCTATTATAAAATTCATTGTAGAATCTACGTTAGATGAAACTTGTGTGTTTTCAGGTATTACTAAAGCATAATCAAAGTCTGGGACATATACACTAGCACTTACCTTTGAAGGTAACTGTTGGAAAAAATCTAACTCAACAGATGCTACAGTTGTTACTTTAGGAACATACCCCATAGAATAAGCTAAAGCATATAAATTTGTAGTTTGTCTTGCTTTTTGTATAAAAGTTTCTTGAATTTGATTATCCAAGTAAAAAGATAAAACATCCCCCACATATGCTGCCATCTCCATAAACAACATCCCTGTGGAGGTTTCAGTAAAATCATTATAAGTATTCGGGAAATATGTTCTAGAATACTGTATTAGATTATTTCTTAGAGTATCAAAGTCTCTATCTATATATCTTATGTCTCTATTTAGTTTACTCATTATTGTAGTAATATATTTATTTCATCATTTACCCCAAAATTTACAATTTGGTATATTAATGTAAAGTTAACAGTATTTTCATCTGGTATGTTATTAAATTTAATTTCTTTAATTAACACACTAGGAAAGAATTTAGTAATATCATCTTGTATTGTATTTTTTAAGTCATCATTTGATATATCTTGCATATTTTCAAATAATAAACTTCTTAAATCAGCTCCAAAATTTGGTCTAAATACTCTTTCTCCTTTATTTGTTAATAAATAATTTACTAAATTTGCTTTTATTTGATCTCTTGTAAAATATGTTGGTACAAAAACAGCATCCCCATTTAAAGGAAAGCCAAAACCAATAGCTCTACTTTTTTGTAGATCTATAGGCCATTTATTTTGTATAATTCTTGCCATTATTTACTTCCAATTAATCCCATTATTTGAGACATATCTACTTCCCCTGCTGGTAATGTTCCATTTGCTGTATCCATTCCTACTTGAGGTTGGAATGCTTGGGCATTACTGCTATTTATTGTTGCCCCTGTATCTCCTAAAATATTTCTATATGCTATTCTTTTATCTTCAGCTGACATTGTAGGTGTAGGTGGATTTGTAGGTATAGTATTTATATTCTCAGTTACTTGTAAAGGTAAAACAGGTGTATGTGATATAACTTTTGGAGTCTTAACAGCTTCCAGTAAAATTTCTTTCAATTCTTCTTGAATTGCTTCTTTCACTGCTTCTTTAATTAAGATCTTTAATGCTGATGTCTTCATTTTATTTATAAATATTAAGTTTTTATATTTTTATATTAAATTGTTGGAATTATTGTCATTATTTATTATAATATTATCCTTTAATTAATAGTTTCTATTGAGAAGTTAGATTGATTACCAGAATTTCCTCTATTATATATTATTGTCATAGTATAATTCCATATACCGCTTTCTGTTAATATTGAAGGAGTTGATGTAACAACATTACCTCTTGTAACGTATGCTTCTCGGCTTAATGGAGAATTCGTAGGTACTGTTCCTCTTTGGAAAGAAATAATAGTATTAGTAATACTTATATTTGAATTTCCACCATTTGTTGTCATTTGCACTCTAATAGGTTCATTAACTACTATAGTCCCTGATACTTGATTGCCTGTAAATTCATCTACTGGAGTAACTACGTTAGGACCATTTAAAACATATGGGAGGATTGGATCAGTCCCACTATTTGAATTACCTGTAGATTGGTTATTATCTCCCCCTAAATCTGGCATTCTATTTAACTCATTAGGTGCTTGTTGTCTTCCTGACACACTTTGCATATATAAGTCAAGATTCCATTTCATTTCCTCAAATAAAACTTGAGTAGAAGAACTATAAGAATATCTTCCTTGAGGTTCTGTTGCTGGGGAATTATATATTATTACTACACCCAATACTGTTCCATTTGAGGGTTTAACCCCCCCACTACTTATAGTATACTGTGTGTTGGGATCTTTTGCAAAATCTCTAGTAGCAGATATTCTTCTTGATGGGAAAGAGTACTCATTATTTGGATTGTTTTCTAATGTTAGTCTAAACCCTTTATAATATATACCAGGTGAAGCGTTTAAAGATAATTGACTTACTAACTCTGCTTCGGATGATATATTTGCTCCTAAAGATGAATTTTGACCAGATGCAGCTACTGATGCTGTTATATCATTTGATATTGCATTTGTTACTATATCTATTTTTGATTGGGATAAGTTGGGGCATTGATCTCCTACTTCTGCTACCGTTTTTACAAACTGTAATGTTGTTATAACAGGTTGGATGATAGAATCTAAACCATTTAACTTATTAATGATAGAAGTTATCATATTAAGTACTGCCTTAGTTAATAGAGGTACAACTGTTGTAACTCCTTTACCATAAGTTAATAATTTATCTAATTGGTCTAAAGAATCTGAGAGAATTGTTAATACATTTATAGGAATACCTACTCCAGGGGGTACAGATGTTGGGATTGGAATAGCTTTTATTACTTTTACTGCTACTTTTACTGTAGAGATTATATTGTCTAATGCCGATGCTGATGCTGATAATGTTTGGAGAGGTGTTTTTATAGTTTGTAATGCTATTTGTATTTTATTTTTATTTGCTATTATAGTATTAAGAGCAATTAATGTATTATCAGCATTTGTTATAGCTTCACTCTTTTGAGATTCTGTTAAAGAGGGTACACTACAAATAGCTTGTGGTTTTAATAATGCTCCAGTATCCTCTACATCCCCATTTAAAAGATCATCTATGTTAAACGGGAGAGTAGAAGGGTCAAATCCTGCTTTTTCTATAGCTTTTCTTCCTTGTAATTTCAGTTTATCTTCCATTAAAGAAAGAGCAGTTTCTAACTTACCTGTATCTTTAGCTACTTTAACTACTTGTCTTACTATTACTTTTTCTAAACCCATTATTTACTTTTACTTACTTTAGATTTATATTGAGATATTTGACCTATCATCTTTTGGGCAGATTGTTGTACTTGTACTGCAGGTATAGGTATAGCCCCATTAATAACAAATGGGGGTCCTGAGCCAACTGGTGTTTGTAATGCTGCTGATAATGAAACCATCTTCATTAATAAATCTTGAAAGTCAGCTAAAAATTTATCACCTAAAATTATAGGCTCAGTAGCATATTTATCTCCTAATTGGATTTTATTAGATTGAATTATAGTTTCTGGTGAATCTATGTTAACACTTTCTAAAGAGTTTAAATTAATTGTTTTAAATGAGCTTAATAGAATTGAATCACTTTTAGAATTAAATAATAATCTTCCAGAATTTAATATTACTTGTTCCCCAACAAATTTATCAGGAGATGTTGGGGGAGAGAAGTATGAATCATATTTTTTGCTTGATACCCCAATTGGGATCGCTTGAGTTGAAGTTAAGTATATACTAGATTTATCTGTATTAATATCTTCTACTTGAGGTACCCACGGATCTGTGTCTTCTTCATGTTGACCATTTTTTATTATTGTTATAGGATCTCCATCTTCACCATCACGCGACCAAGGATTTGTTATTTTGGGGTTTAAAACAGTTGAACCTAATCTAATAGTATTTCCCCATCTACCTTGAAATATGTTATCCCCCTCATAAGGGAGAAGATTTCTAATACTTAATTTTTCTTGAAATGTATCACCTAAATCAATTTCAGTCCCGCCATCCGTTACTCTTCTTACGGCTCCAGCTTGTGTTTCTTCATAATCCTGCTGTTGTGATGGGGGTAATGTAGTCCCAGTAATAGGATCTGGTATAGCATTATGATGTACACTATTCCATATATTAATAGGTTGAAAATAATAATAACCAACCTCGTTTACATTTTCTTGTACATTACTATTGGGTAAGGACATTAGATAAACTATCTCATTTTCAAGTGGAATTATGGATTGGTTTGGAAATAATGGTCTTGCAAAGTTATCAGATGTAAATTGAGGTGAAGCATTTGGTTTATTTAATTTATCAAAAAATAAACACCCTATTGAACTCCATTCTCCGAAATCTTTAAATGCTTGAGCATTTGTTTGATCATCTAACATCACAGCCATAACTCTTCCAGAAAACACCCCACCAGAACCTGCTCCAGATGTTTTTTTAGAACCTTCGTTTGATAAGGACGTTGTAGGTCTAACAGCCATTAATTTTCTTTTTTAACTTGTAATTTTTCCATTTCAGCCATTAATTGATCTTTCTCCTCATCTGTAATACCAAATCCTCCATCTTCACTTTCAGTATTAACTGCTCTTTGAATAATAGTAGCCATTTTAATTAAAGCATCATCATTTTTAACACCAATCTCCATATACTCCTTAATTAAGGGTACAATAAGAGTAGCATCTCCTATTTCTTGAACTAAGGGTTTTAACTCAGATATTAATGCTGTTACTTGCTCTGATTTTTTTCGTTGGTTGTTATATATTTCTTCTAAAATATCAGAAAATTTCTTATCACCAAATATAATTGAATCTAACTGTCCCATATTTTTTGGTTATAAATATAAAAAAATTAAACTTTTGAGGGAGGGTAGTAACCATGTTCTAAATAAACCATATATTTGTCTTTAAATATTTTATATAAAACATTAGCAATTTTAGTAATTTTAGGGGTTTTCACATCAACCATTTCTCTTATATAAATGTATAATGCTTTTTTATTAAATATATCTATGTTATCTCTTTTTCTAAATAGTTCTAGGATAGCATCAGCTATTTGAGCGTCATTCCCTTTAGGGAATATAGTATAAATTCTTTCAGTACAATCTATAACAAATTGATCTATAAAAATTGAGAGTTTATCTTCATATTTATAACCCTTTAATGCTAAATCATCTCCCTCAAATTCTTTCTCTGTTAAAACGGTCATACCCTCTTCCATTTTTTGAGATGTAACAAATCCTGGAGATAATTGGTCTAAATTTGAGTAATTATTAATGTCATTTATTTGTATATTTTGAATCTTTTTACCATAGTTCTTAGTATTATATACTATTAACCAACGCTTTACTATAGTTCCAAAATAAGAATATGCTTTAGCTCCATTTTCAGGGTTGAACAGATGAATTTTACTCAACAAGAACACCATAAGTTCATGTTGTAAGTCTTCTAAATTATCTACTTCAGTGTAGTAAAATTTAAAAGTATGAATTATGTTTTGTGTTAATTTATAAAAAGGCCAATGAATATGGTCTTGGTATAGACTACTTCTTACTTCTTTATCTTCAGAGTTATTATACCTTACAATTGCAGCTTCAGTTTCTTTTGTAAAGTATACTCTGCCTTTTCTTTCTTTTCTATTTTTTTCAATTATATAATCCATTTATCCTTAAATTTTCTTAATGTTAAAATCATTAAGAACTTCTTGGATTTGTTTTATATTTTTAAAGAAGAAACCTACTTCATCATCACCCTCAAATGAACCCTTAATGTCTATTTTTTTTATTTTTTCATTTGAAAGCTCTATCAATCTAGATATATTGTCTAAATATGTTAAATATCCTAATAAGATATCTTCTTGTATTTCGCTTTTACGTAGTAGATTAATAGTCGTAAACCCCAAGGCTACGACTATTACCGAAAGTATTATTATTGCTGTTATCATAAGTTGTCTAACATGTTTTTAAGTCCTGGGCTAGATATTGTACCTAATGCCTTTGTTTTAGTGGATTTGTTATTATTGGACAATGTATAATTCTTCTTGCTAGTATCCACGCTATTTTTAAATTTAGGTAACCATTCAATTTCAAATTCAACTCTAGCAGCCATCATATCTGCTTGGTGTAAAATAAAAGGAAGGGAAGTACGTGGTTTTTGTTCGGGCATATACCCTTTTAAATATTTATCATTAGCTGAATCATATAAACCATCATGGGTTTGTATTGCTACCATCTCATTAAATGTGTACTTTATACCATTGTCTTGTAATAGAAATAATCCTCTATCTGGTACTGCTGAAAATGCTAACTCTTTATTAAACATATAATCCTCACCTAATTTATCTCTCCTCCATTTATCAGTTTGAGGGATATAGGCTTCATGGTTACTATCTCCCATTTTACCTAAATCATGGTTGATTGCTGAAAATACTAATTCTTCCTGAGTAAATGTAGACATATCACACCCAAATCCTTCCCATACAGCAGACATTGATAAAGATGCTTTTACAACCCTATTAACATGATCTACATACCCTCCAGGAAATGCTGAATGGTATTCTTTTTTATGAGCAGCAGGCATCATCGTAATACGATCTGCATATTTTTCATAAAATTGTGTTAGTTGTTCTTTACGAGGGGAGGAGATATAAGTATCAATGTTACTTAAAAATTCTACCCAATTTAATTGAATCTTTTCTGCTGTAATTGCCATAACTTTTATTTTTATTTTATTTATCCGTTTCTTAATGCTGAATGTTCTCTGTCTAACTGTGTTTCTAGATCCCTAAGTACTTCTTCGGTGGATTCTATCTTCTTGATAAACTCCTCTACAGGTTGCTGAGTATTTGCCATTAATTTTAAATTTGTCAAATTACCTTGTATTTTAGTTGTTAGGTAAACAATTGTTTCTGCGTTGCGTAATGCCATAATTATTGATTTATATTGATTTTAGGTACCTGGGTACCATATGTACCCCTATACCCCATTTCTCTTTATCTATTTCTCATATTCCCTATTTCCCTTAACCTCTGTACCTCCAATGTACGCTGAAGTTCTCTCGTCTCCAACCTTAGATTCAAGTTCTTTTATTTTTTGGGAAATTTTAAATAGAAAAGCACATTTTTCATACTCTTCAATTTGGGTAAAATAACTAATACCCAGCTGTATAGCCGTGCTTAAATATTCGTCTGTATAGTATTTTAATGCGTTTATATGCGCTACCTCATCAAGATCGACGCTTTGTATGTATGACCAAGCTCTATTGTAAGTAACAAACTCCCCAGCCTCTTTAATATCATTAATATCTAATTCTTCATTGGATTTAGCAAAAAAACTTAATACTTTCTTATTAAAGTTAATATGATTTAAGACGAGTTTTTTATACATACCAACATAATACATTGGGGATTTTTTTAAATCTTCATATGTAGTTTTACCATCTTCAGAAAGATCTTTATCTTCATGAGAAAATAAACCAAATATGTTATCTATACTTACCATATAATTATTTTATGCTTTAGCTTTAATTTTTTGAAGTGCATATTCCCACTTCTCCCCTACTGTTTTAAATCTATGTTCATTTTGAGAATCCATCTCTTTACATTTTGTCTCAAATTCTTCCTGAATTCCCATTTTGGCTACCTCTAAGTAAACCTCCATTAAAGTATCTTCGTATGCCGACATTTTTATCAATTTAGAAATTACTACCAATATATGTTATAAATACTAGCATTCCAAGTTATTTTATAAAGTACTTTCTAGCACCTTTATTGTCTCTTATAATATAAAAACCATGAAGATTTAAACTTTCAATGTTAGTAGTAGTGTGTATTAAATTGCCATAAATATCATGTATATAGCGCGTAGAATTGCGTATATAATCAATTACCCCAACACTACCATAGCAGTTGTCGAAAATGGGATTAAATCCAATATAATTGTTACTCCCAATTAAATCTAAGTTAATAGAATTATTAGGTCCTACAGCACTTACGGTAACTATACAGTTTTCCTGATAATATTCAAATGCAGAATTGAAGCAATTAAATTCATCTTGAAAATTTCCAAAATAGTAAGTGATAGTATCATTCAAACCTAAAGGAGGGTAAAATATAGTAAAAGCAGAAGCAGGCATTAAACAAGTAGTCCCACCAAAACTAAAACCTAATTGCATTACATAAATAGAATCTCCAGTAGGTACCCAGAAAGGTGTACTAGAGTTACTACAAATATTATCATTTAAAGTTAAAGAAATAGTTTTATCATCCCAATCAATATCTAGAAGTTCTAAATCACACGTTGAAACTTGTGATAATAATGATGAGGAACAAACAAAAAACGCCCAAAATAAAAAGAGATTTTTCATTGAAATATGTATTAAGTAAATTGTAGGAATTGACAACTTTTTGTCATTAATACATATAGGTAGGCAAGGAGAGACTTGAACTCTCATGTAACCAATTACTCTTTCTACAAGGTATAAGCTTGAGGAGATACATGCCTATGTGGTGAACCCGGTAGGATTCGAACCTACGACCGATACCTTAGAAGGGTATTGCTCTATCCAGCTGAGCTACGAGTCCATAAGTCAAATAACATTTGGGAGTTTGGTACCGCCGGGCGGGCTCGAACCGCCACGAACATTACTGCTCAACAGATTTTAAGTCTGTCGTGTCTACCAATTCCACCACGGCGGCATTCGGTTTATTTATCTAGGAGGGCTATTTGGTTTTGAAGTTCTTCCATAGCTTTATCGATTTTAGGTATTTCAATATTAACATCTACGGAATGGGGGTTAGCAGGATGAAAACTCCAATATTCATCTCTAATTTGAGATAATTGAATAAGTTCATTAATTAATTCTGCTTTAGGAGAGGTTTTTGTCTTTGACATAACTTTTATTTTTTATTTATAATTAAATATACGAAAGGATTATTAACAATCCCAATCTTCTGCTGCAATTTGCAAACAAAGAAGTGGGGAGGAAGATGGGTTAGATTTCATTTCACTAAGAGCTGTATGCATTACTTCAAATTGAAGACCATGTCGTTCTACATTAGACCATAACTCATTAAATTTAAGCATTTCATCACTACTAATTTTATCTAGGAAATCTTTTTTAAACTGTGGGAGCATCTTCTGTATTTTTAATGGTTACTGGGATAGTTTTTCCATCCTCGGTTGTCATAGTAGCAGTAAGTGGGGGAGTTTTAGATTGTTCTTGAATTGTATCAATAACTGATTTAAACCCATTAGGATATAGCTCCCAACATTTATCTCTACCAAGTTGCTTATAAATCTTATTAAGTTGTTTATTAATTTTCCTACGACCCCTATAATCTTCATAGTTTTCATCTTCTTCACGTTTATCACTAAGATTAATCCCCTCAAAGATGCTTCGATTTTCCACTTCTTTTTTCTTCCTATTTATAAATTCTTTAGTACGTGGGTCATCTTTACGTAATGTCTGCCCCTCATCCCCAAATGTAATTAGAGATTCATTGTCTTGATAGTCGTTTTTACTTTCCATATCTTTTTGTTTTTAATATAATAATTAATTTTTAATTCTCCAAATGTAATTAGAGAATAATTTAAACCGTTTTCTTAACTAATAAACTTGGTGAAACTGTCATAATAGCTCCTACTCTCCCATTATCGGGATTTAATTTTACAACCTTAATATTTTTAGCATTGATTTTAATAATTTTAAACTCATCATTAGGATTAACTTTTTTATGAGCAATTCCAACTATATCCCCATCATTAAAATCATTCTTGGTTGTCATAGGAACAGCATTACCAACACGAGCCGTCATTTTACTTCTTAACTCATTAGTGTTGAATGAAATTGTGCCTAAAGAAATAACAACACCAAAATCTTTTTCTAACTGTTCAACGGCTTTTGAAAATTCACTTCGAAATTCTTGTACTTTTTGTTTATTTAACATAACCTTTATTTTTAATTATAAATGCTTGGCTTCGCGCCTCATTTACCCCGTAAATATACGAACCCTATCTCGGGGAGCCAAACATTTTCGCGGGAGTCTTTATTAAAAATTAGAAGTTTTTCTCCAAAATCCTAATCCCCCTAAATGGTTAGGACTCCCATTTACAATACATCTTCTATCATCGGTATGTTGGCAAATTAATTCTGATTTTACTCCTTCATTTAATTCTTCCCACCATAACCAAGCATTACCACCTGCATTTTCATCACCCTTAAATTGGTGTAGAGGATCAATATCATGAAATACCATGACTCCTCTAGGTGATAATAAATTTTTATAAAGGTTAAAATCTTTCCCAACACCCTCATATGTGTGGTCACCATCAACAAAAATAAAATCAAATTGAGGGCAAATAGTTTTTACTTTTTCAAATGTTTCCTTAGTTTGGGAATTTTCACATAAAAAGTGAACATCCTCAATACCTATAGTTGATAGGTGGATAAACTTTCTAAAATCTTCTTCAATATCTAATCCAATTTTAATTCCCGTAGACAACCTACTAAATAATCCAAAAGTACCCCCTTTTGACCCAATTTCAAGAATATTATGTGGTTTAAAACCGTCTAAAAAATAAGCTAAATGTAAAATTTCATCATACATTTGTTGGGTTAATGTATTACTAATCATTACAGGAGCCATTATATGCTCAACTAAAGATTTAGGGTCTAATTTATTTTCCATTATGTGTTTTTAGTAGCAATATATAAAAATTTTAATTAAAATCCAAACAATATTTAAAGTCCTCAAAAAGGTCTCCTCTTAACATATTATCATATTTAAATACGTATATATCAGCACTTATGGTGTGATAGTTAATGAGAAAGGCCCAGTTGAGCGTATAGCGTAGCTATTTT
>TARA_R110000803_G_scaffold5271_2_pt1 | contig 12424 bp, 11 predicted proteins | sample TARA_R110000803 | Tara Oceans TARA_R110000803 (sample SAMEA4397772) | marine metagenome | biome: Polar Biome; feature: [SRF] surface water layer (ENVO:00010504); material: water (ENVO:00002006), including particulate matter (ENVO:01000060) such as... | depth 5 m | reverse complement strand
TCTTCGGGGTGTTAGACTCCAGTGGCACACATGGTGTACAGAAGCCTCGCCTGAAAATAGTTGAGCAAAAGGGCGACCAGTAGAGGGACGTTCTGAACCGCGAACCGTTTTTGATACACAGCGGTCCCGAGGGTCCCGACGAACGCGATGACGGCGATGATAGACACGACCTGAAAATAAGTGCAGTACTTTTTATGTTCCTTGAACTGTGTAAACATTTACAATAGACTAATATTAATTTCCAAATGCAACACCAGCCATACCATTCTTGACTCTCAGAATGTTATAGTTGACTGCGTAGACCCTAGTGATGTTAGAACCCCCACCACCACTGGGGGACTTGAGGGACAGCTTGGCGTTATCGATACGCGAAAAGTTGAGGGTACCGGAGGGTTGCGACTTGTTCATGTTCAAGCACAGGGGCCACGTGTACAGGGGGGCAGAATCGAGCGTCGACGCGGGCAGATTGGATGCGTGCATCTCGGGAACCACGTTATGGTGGAAAGTACTGGACATGTCCTCGAAGAGGGGGTTACCGTTGATGTACATGGTGGCGGTGTCGAACGTGTACAGGTCGGCCCACGAGGTACCGTTGACAGCGGAAGACACGAGGTGGATAGCTTTGACGGGGTGGTTAAAGTACGTGAGGTCGATGTCCACGTCAGTGTTATTCATGGGTTGATATTGGACCTGTGTGATGAGAAGTTCGTGTTCAGACTCGACGAAGTGGCTGCGTTCCTCTGTGTCGAGGTACACGTAGGTCCCGTACACCTTGGGGGTCGCGTCGGGTGTGAAGCCCGCGCGGCACTTGATTCGAATCTCGACGGCGTGGTACTGGAGACCGACGAGGGGTAAAGACTTTGTCCAATCTTCGCTGAAGAAGAAGGGGATCATATAATAGTTTGAACCGGCCCCCTCCACCGCACTCGCCTTGGCGTTGTCACTAATCTCTCCGGTCGTAACGGTGCACGTCGTCTTCGCAGAGTTATCTTTATAAAGGATGTTATGAACACCTTGAATGAAAAAGGCGTCGAGCTTACACACCTCCTGACCACCGATGCACAGGCTAAACTCAGTGGTATCAGTCTGCCCCGAAGAGAAGAGACCGTTCGTGTTCTCGAGAACGTTTGAAATGTTGGGGGCCTCGATCCACATATAGCTGAGAAGGTCACCCTTGGAGCGGACGGGAATCATGACTTCGTTGCCGGCACCGAAAGTACCGATATAGTCCATACGTTCGGGCTTAATGGCAAAGTTCGTGTGACGCTTATAGTTTTGACGGAAGAAAGAAACTTGGGGGTCACCCGTGATGTAGGCATCCTGGGCACCCTTGGCAACGAGATCAATCAACGCTGCAGACATTTACTAATAAAAGATATTAAAAATTGGCCGCTATGACGAAGTAAGTGAAGATGGTACAGTTTCAAGTACTCACCTGGGATTCTTGTGACGAAGATGAGGAACATATTATCAGAATTTTCGGGAAGACCCTCACCGGTAAATCCGTATGTGTGATGACCTCATTCACACCTTATTTTTTCGTCAAGATACCAAGAGGTACCCTCAAAGATGCTATGGTCACCTGTATCGAAAATGCTTGTCCAGATGTTATTGTTAGGTGCGATGTTGTCAAAGCCAAAGATGTTTGGGGTTTTCAAAACGGTGAAGAATGTTTGTTTCTTCAGATATTCTGCTACAATCTCACTATGCGGCGACGATTGGGTTACAGGCTTCGTAAGCCAATCCGGGGCCTGGATAAAAAATTAAAAATATACGAATCGAATGTTGACCCAGTCCTCCGTCTCATGCATCGCACAGGTATCCAGTCCACTGGGTGGGTAGATACATCGGGCGCTGAATGTTCTCGCACCTTTCATACCACCACGGATATTGAATTATACTGTAAAGAGTGGAAGGACCTAAAACCTATGGAGACTACTGATATCGCACCGTTCGTGGTTGCCTCTGTGGATATCGAGTGTTACAGCTCCACTGGGAAGTTCCCCGACCCTGTTGTTCCTGGGGATGCGTGTTTTCAGATTGCTATTTCCCTTGTACATTTCGGAACCGATGAACCCTATGATAAAACCTGTCTATGTTTCAAGAAAACTGATACCAACCTCGATGGATGCACCATCAAAAGTTTTGATACTGAGCGTGAGATGCTCATGGCATACACTGAGTATTTACATGCAAATGATGTAGATATTATCACGGGGTGGAACATCTTTGGGTTTGATTTAGAATATATGATGGAACGTGCGTTATTGAATAAGTGCCCCCTAGAATTTTTCGATATGAGTAAAATCAAGGGACATACATGCAACCTGTTGCGTAAAAAGTTATCATCGAACGCTCTCGGTGATAATCAACTAAAAATTATCCCCACCCCTGGTCGTTTTATTTTTGATATGTTCCATGAAGTCAAAAGGGAGTATAAACTTGACTCTTATAAACTTGATAATGTTTCAAAACTCTATCTCGGTGACCAAAAAATCGACATGTCCCCCAAAGAAATGTTCGCTCGATTCATCGAAGGAGACCCAGTGAAACTTCGACAGGTGGCTGAGTACTGTATCAAAGATACCCTCTTGCCCCACAGACTCTTGACAAAATTGAGTACGCTCATGAACCTCTTAGAGATGGCAAAGGCCACGTGGGTCCCACTGAATTATCTTGTAGAGCGTGGTCAACAGATTAAGGTATTCAGTCAGCTCACGAAAAAAGCGCGGGAGATGGGATACAAAGTGCCTACTTTCGACTATGGATATACGGATACTACGGGCTATGAAGGGGCGACGGTGCTCGATGCACAAGCGGGTGCCTATTATACACCAATCACAGCCCTAGATTTCGAGGGGTTATACCCATCCATCATGATGGCCCATAACCTGTGTTATTCTTCACTCGTGATGGATCCTAAGTATGACAATCTTCCTGGGGTGACCTATGAAAGGTTTGGTAATCATACGTTCGCCCAAGGTGTCCCAAGTCTTTTGCCCAGTATTCTGTCTGAGCTTAAACAATTTCGTAAGCAGGCCAAAAAGGATATGGCCATGTCGACTGGAGCGACCAAACAGATGTTCAACGGTAAGCAATTGGCGTACAAGATTTCTATGAACTCTGTGTACGGTTTCACTGGTGCCTCCAGAGGTATGCTACCGTGTGTTGCTATAGCATCCACTGTAACCATGAAGGGTCGAGGTATGATTGATGATACAAAAACATACGTGGAGAAGAACTTCCCGGGTGCAAAGGTAAGATACGGTGACTCTGTAACACCAGATACAGCCCTACTCATCCGAGAAAATGATGTCGTGAGAACATGTAGAATTGACACTCTCGTAAAGTCATACGAACAAAGGGATGATGGGAAGGAAATCGGTCGTATCACCGCAGAAGTCTGGACTGAAAATGGTTTCACATCGATTGAACAAATCGTGAGACACAAAACGACTAAAAATATTCATAGAGTTCTCACACACACAGGTATTGTAGATGTTACTGAAGACCACAGTTTACTCCTCGATACCAAGGAGATGGTGAAACCCACAGGGGTGACTGTCGGTACTAAACTCTTACACGGAGACTGTGTGAAGGATATAGGACATGATGATATAACGGTATCTGTTGACGAAGCAAAGGTTATGGGTTTTTTCTTCGGGGATGGTTCGTGTGGAGACTACAACGGTAAACACACTTGGGCACTTAACAACGCAAACATGGATTATCTCGAAGAAATGTCAGACCTGTGTCCTTTCGAGACGACCATTTATGATACACTGGCTAGCAGTGGTGTTTACAAACTTAATGCGCGTGGTGATGTCAAAGGTATTTCACAAAAATATCGTTCACTGTTTTACAATGCACACAAAGAAAAGATTGTCCCCCCATGTATTTTGAATGCGCCTATTGAAACCATCCAATCTTTTTGGGAGGGATACTACATGGCTGATGGTGATAAAGATGTTCATAATTATACTCGTATGGATATCAAGGGAAAGGAGGGTTCTCTCGGGATGTATGTATTAGGAAGACGTCTTGGATATAATATATCCATAAATACACGCACAGATAAACTGGATATATTCAGACAGACGTGGACAAATAGTACACAGAGAAAATGTCCCACTTCTATTAAAAAAATAGAACATCTGGGTACAACGGATGGATATGTATATGATTTGACGACGGCGTCTCACCACTTTCATGTTGGCCCTGGAGAACTTGTCGTACACAACACGGATTCAGTCATGGTAGAGTTTGATGTTGGTGACCGCAAGGGGCAAGAGGCGATCGAGTACAGTTGGGAACTCGGTGAGCGCGCGGCCGCGGAGTGCAGCAAACTTTTCAAGGCGCCCAATAACCTGGAGTTGGAAAAGGTCTATTGTCCGTATTTCCTATACTCCAAAAAACGGTACGCTGCCAAGTTGTGGACCAAGGGTAAGGATGGAAACATGAACATGGACTACATTGACGTGAAGGGTCTGCAACTCGTGAGGCGTGACAACACCCCACATGTTCGCGAGGTCTGCAAAGAACTCTTGGACGTTGTGTTGGAAAGTAACGACACGGTGGCTCCCAAGGCGCTCGCGAGGAAGCGGGCCGTAGAACTATTGGAGGGTGAGGTCTCCAACGAGAAGCTTGTTCTTTCTCAGCAGTTGGGGGATTCTTACAAGTCTTCAAACTTGGCACACGTGAGGGTCCGTGACAAGATGAAGCTGAGACAACCTGGTTCAGAACCACAGTCTGGGGACCGAGTTCCCTATATCCTCCTCGACACAGGTGACCATAGGGCGAAGGCTTTTGAAAAGTCTGAGGACCCCGTGTACACGAAGGAGAAGAAACTCAAGGTGGATTATGTGTATTATTTCAAGAATAAGTTTTTAAATCCCGTGTGTGACCTTCTAGAACCCCTGTTCACCAACCCAAAAGAGGAAATATTCGGCGATCTCATCCAGAGTACGAAACCACAGAAGAAGCCAAGGGCACCTAAGACGCCGAAGGGGCCAAAGAAAAAACAATTGTTGGTCAGTGATATATTTAAACAAGAGACGCCATAGTAATACATGGGTATACCTGAAAAGGTGACACTTCTGATTGAATCAGAAGTTGATAAACAGACACATGAAAGGCTGTGTGCAATGGTAGAAAAGGTTTCAAAGTTGTATTCGGTACCATTGAAAATAGCTCGTAGAGACTTATTGGGGGATGGGTATTGTATGGGGGTGAAAAGAAGTGGGAAGTTATGTACGAATAAAATAGCCAAGGATGGATACTGTCTGCATCACATTAATGATTCCCGACCCCATAAACCTATAGTGATAAAAGACACGGTGAGACATAACCACGTGTATCCCTCACCTCTACGAGAGGGTTGTCCAGCGTGCGCGTTACTTACGAAAAATAGAGATAATAACGAGTTTAGAGATTTGTCTACTATAATGTAATAATGAACAAATCAGATATTCTACTATCCTCCATAAATACCTTTTACACTACACCCGAGAATAGAACTACGCTTATGGAACTCCTCAACAAAAGTGGTGGTATATCTCTCCGCAACCTCGAGTGGTTCATTACAAATTATTCAAAGAAGAACAACCTTGTGTACAAAACAAGTGATGGAAAAACATTCAGTGTACACTGTGCATACAAGTCGAGTCTAGATGGGTATAGTAAAAAACTATTCGACCCCTTTTGTCGTTCAGAAAAAATTGTATATACAGTCCCCGGGACAGATGATGAAATACACACGACCGTGGCTCAGTTGAATTTCATAAGGTGGTGTATTAAAAATAATATAGTTGAATATATTCGTAAAAATCATGATGCATTATTTAGTAAGCGAGTGACATAAATCCCTGGTCGAATACAAACGTTTGATACCCAACATAGTAAATGTGTAAAGTGTATACTTTTGTAAGACCACTCTTTAATTTAATATCCAACAGTGTCTTATTTGATTGTAATTGTCCGAAATCTAAACTTCCCGATGGTTCCACATTAATCGGATTCATCGAGAAAGTATATGTGTATATATTTCGTGTAGGTCTTGATAGACGACTGTTAAACGGTACTATATATTTAAAGAACGTGTGGTCGGCTATAGGTATATTTGGTAATTGTTGACCTTTTACAAATATTTTTGCACTCTCTAGCACTGGTTCGAAGAATGAATTTATGGTTGAAAATTGAGTGTTTGATGAAAAGTTAAATCTATTGGCGAAAGCGTTGCTTATAAGTTCAGTGCCCCCGGTGAACGCGGTCTCATCTTCAAAATCTGCATCCCTAAGAAACCAGTTGAGTGTTTTAACTGGGATATCTGGGACGAGCCCCAATTTAACCGTGTCATCACCCACGATGGTCTGTGTACTTGGATGTTTTTTCACTACATCAGTCACAAATATTTGTCTTTGTGTCATGAGATATGTTCGCTCTTCATGTGAGACTGTCATCTCTTCGGTGATGATATCAAAAAAATCTAAAGAAAGAGTATCAGGGGTATTAGTGAAGAATGTTTTGGGTCGAAACACTATATCAAACTCAATCTTTTGTTTATGAACGGCGCACACGGGGAAGTACGGCCTGTTAGGATTATTCGTGGAGTATTCGTCACCTTCATATTTCCTCGAAAAGAAAAGGGGTATAGGAATCATTAATTCAGAGTCAAACTGTGCGAGAACCTGGTTACCTGTGAGAAGAGATGTATCCTCAGCGAGATTCCTGTTGATGGTGTAGCGTTTCGTGCGCTTTTCCGAAGCGTCGAGGTACAGTTCGTCGTATATAATCCCCCAATCGTCATGATATTCTTCGACGACCAATTCATCTACCCGCATCGTCACAGATTTTATGAGGTGTCTCCCCAGCTGGTCTGCGAGGTGTGAATCGGCACTCAACCCCGGAAACTTGATGTACACGTACATATTACTCAACAGGTCACCCATGTTTCGGGGGTTGAGTGTCACTTTAACAGTCTGCCCAAATGGCCATGTAGGACCGAATGGGTTTGTCACTTGGGTACTCCTATGAAACTTTGTAAAGTTTGCGTGTTGTTTCGCTTCATATTTAAAGAATGAATGTTCAGGATCAGACCTTGTGAGATACGTATCCTGTTGTCCAATAGCATTCAAGGCTATAACAGCAGCTGTGTCTGGTCCAGTGACAATCATACTATCTTACTGTATGCATTTTTTTAAATCCATTTTCCACATGTCCGTGTGAGTCGTTCCCCGCATCTCCTCGAGTTCCTTCGACATTTGAGAAGTATCTTCATTGAGTGCCATCACAGCCTCGTGAGTGTATTGATACGTCTTGATATGCAAGAGGTAGTCGAAAGAATCTCCAATTTTGTCAAAGAGTGGTTCCATCTCCACTTCGAGGTCATTTTTCTTCTTCTTGAACACCACCAACTTTTCATTGATGACCATATCCACAAACTTCGACATGTTTTTGTTTTTATTCATCTTCTGTTCAAGCACTTCAATCATATGCGCCTTTCTCTTCTTGTATGTTTCCACCCTGATATCGACAAAATCCTTGAGAATTTCTTCCGGTGAGTCGTACTTGTGGATACCCCGGGTAGGATGGAAGAGGTGCATGTTTGTTGTATGAAACGTCTTCTGAAGTTTGAAATCCTTGACGGGGTTAGAACCCGAGTACCCCATGATATCAAAGTCAACACTGTCAGTTGTACTATTATTGGTGTAGTTATGAATAGTCTTCTTCTCGATGAGAGTGTCAAGGTGCTCTTTGAAATCTTGTGTCCACCGACCTGGGGGGAGTTCGGTAACTTTGAGGATATCCCCCTTGTATGACCAGACCCCCTCAGCCACCCAAGGAGACCAAGACGAATCTGTAAAGACCCGCCCCTTGAAACCCCTAAACCACGGTTTCATGGGTACCACATCCTTCTTTGCGAGCATACGTTCGATATTATCACAGATATCAGAGGGGTTGAAGGGTGGCACGTAGCAGCTGAACCCCGTACCAATACCCTCTGTACCATTAACAAGGACAGTGGGTATGATAGGTACAAAGTGGTCAGGTTCGATACTCTTACCATCATCATCCAGATATTCGAGAACGGCGTCATCTTTCTGGTCGTACAGGTGCCTCGCTTGTTTAGTCAACTTTGTAAAGATATACCTCGGTTGACTCGCATCCTTCCCACCCATGAGCCTCGTCCCAAACTGACCACAGGGTTCTAAGAGGTGAATGTTGTTGGACCCCACGAAACTGTGTGCCAACTTCACGATCGTGTCAGCCAGTGACACCTCACCGTGATGGTAGGATGTCTTCTCTGAAACATAGGCAGCCAACTGTGCCACCTTCATCTCACCGGTGAGGTTCCTCGTGAAGCACGCGTAGAGCACCTTGCGTTGAGAAGGTTTGAGACCGTCACACACGTGAGCGATGGACCTCTTGAGGTCGGCGAGACTGAAGTTGACCAGGTCCTTGTGCACAAAGTCTGTGATACCCAACTTATCTACAGACCCATAGGCCACCTCGAGTTCCGACGGCTTCTTCTCCGTAGATTCCAGTAGCCACGTCTTCCTATCATCCGCTTTGGATTTATCAAATGCGAGTACGACAGACTTCTCTGTGTCTTCATCGGTATCGAAGCGCACAGTGAGGTCCTTAATCATTTTGAAGTATTCTCGCGCCTCCGCAGATGTGGAGGTACCCAAACCCTTGTAGTACTTGATTTTCCACCCGGGCTTACCATCTCCGTACCACTCGCGGAACGTTGAGTCAGTGTAAAAGGGTTTCACAGTCGCACCCTTGCTCGCCTTGATGATGGGTGTCACCATACTCACGAGAAACCCAAGTTCCAAAAGACTGGGCCAGAAGAAGTGAATCATGTTGAGGATGAGACCCTTGATATGACTCCCATCTGCATCAGCGTCCGTCATGATCATAAGGCGACCGTAACGAAGTTCAGATAGTGTGGTATACACCTTATCCTGTTGAAGTCCCAAAATCTTCTTGAGGTCGTTAAACTCCTTGTTGTCTGTGAGTTGTTTGATACTCGCGTCACGAACATTCTTACACTTACCCCTGAGTGGGAAGACCCCGTAGTGGTCGCGACCCACGACTGACAGTCCAGCGACAGCGAGTGTCTTGGCTGAGTCACCCTCTGTGACGATGAGCGTACACTTACCAGAGTCAGCTGTACCAGCCTTATTGGCGTCATCCAATTTAGGGATACCGGTGATTTTAGAACGCATCGCCCCATCAGACTTTTTCAACTCCTTCATCTCCTTAAACTTTGACAGCGCCATGAGTTCATTTTGAATACTCGTCTTGAGAATATTTTTAATGAATGTTTTAGGGGGGTCAAACTTACTCCCAAACTCCTGCGGTTTGAGAGTACAATCTGACTTGACTTGACTCCCGAAACTTGGGTTGACAAGGGTAGCCTTGACAAACACCATGAATGCATTCTTCACCTGGTGGGGTCGGAGTTGAAGTTTCTTCTTCATCTCTTCAATGATACCGTTGGAAATGGTATTAGCGACATGGTCCACGTGGGTACCACCCTTGGTGGTGCAAATACCGTTGACAAAAGACACCTGCTCAAAACCGTCGTCACTCGGGGCGACACAGACGGTCCAATGTTCACTGGAGAACATGATGATATCTTCACTATCGGTGTACATCTTGGCATAAACATTGAGGGGACACTTGTGGAGGACTTCACCTTGAAACTTCACCTTGCAGTTTGTAGAGGTACAAACATTCGCATCGTACACACGCTTTTCAAAAATCTTAAAAATATCATCATCCATAGCAGTCATACCAAACAGGCGCCATTCGGGGGTGAAAGAAATGCAGACAGAGGATGTAGCAGAAGCATGAGACTTGATAACAGGGGGGTCACAGGTGCGCATATTATTGGTCCATTGTTGGGTATATTTTTTTTTGTTTTCTCCATCTTTAATCGTCACCACAAACTTTGTGGAATATACATTGGTAAGTTTTGCACCATAACCATTCCTACCACCCACCACTCTCTTTTGGTTGTCATCATAGTTGGTGCTCGTGAGAAGATGACCAAAAGTGAGTTCAGGGTTCCACAGGTTTTCCTTTTCATGCATCTTAATATCGATACCACCGAGGGGACCGTTGTTCTCGACACTAATCATACCAGTCTCACGGTCGATAGACACAGAGATGGACGATGTGTTCTTGGGGTGCATAGAATTTCTGTCGATGGCATTCACAAGAATCTCATCAAAGATTTTCAAAAGTGCGGGTGAATACGCGGTCATCTTCTTTTCAAAGCCATCCCCATTACGGACCCAGTAGGGTTCGTGAACCCTTGATACAGGTCCAACATAGGAATCCGGGCGCTTGAGAATATGCTCCACGTGCGTGAGTTTCTGAATACTCTCCGTCATACTGACTTTGTGTGTGTCGTGTTTAAGCTGTTTACGTATGCACGTCTCAGAAGTCCCTCGAACCACTGAACAATTTCTGCTTCGGTCTTTGCTTTACTCCGAGGAGCAAAGTTTCTGATATGACCAATTTCACGGGACCTCAACGACTTAGGTCCTATTTTTACTTTATTTATGAAACATGCATAACATACTTTCTCGAGTTTTAAACCGACGAATGAATAACACAACATGTTATTAGCCAAGAAAAGCGGACGAATGTTTGTATATTCCAGGAAGAAGGATTTATTTATACGCCCACGAACCACGACTCGGGGTTTTATGGGCGCTTCGCATTTGTAACACACTGAGGTCCATTTGAGATACATGTAGTTATAAAGTGTGTACTTTTTAAACCTAAGTGGGAAGCAAACCTCAAACATTCCAAAACTATAAAGTCAACAATGTCTTACGAAGATTGCCTCCGCGATGCCATGCGCCTCCAAAAAGTTTCTACACCAGATGAGAGGTGCGCTCATCTGGCTAGGAGTATGCTCAAGATGAAAAGCAAATACAGTCAGCACGAGGAGAAGAAACGCGCGCGGTCAGTCATGGTCATATCAGAGGCACCCAAGCACGTGGCGGAACAAAAACATACGACGAATATTTGTCAGTCTACAACACTCAAGGGGAAGAAGTGTACATTCAAGGCAAAATATGGGTGCTTTTGCAAAAAACATAGTATTTCTACTAAAGAAATAGTCACATTAGGTAAAAAGATTTAATATGAAAATCTCATGAAAATAAATAGTGTAGTATATAAATGTTCGACCAAGATTCGCTCAAACCTGTGATACTTTCTATGGTCATCTATCTTATCATAGCCAAGTTCCTCCCCGAAATTCTCAAGAAGCCCACGGGTATCACTATCATCGATGACCTCACTATGATGCTCATCGCCCAGAAGGGGTCACTCTCTTCAGGGGCTATTCTCACTGGTATCGTCGCTTTTGTGTCTCATTACGTTATTGAGCAGGAGCTCGTGTAACACGTTTTCGGCACTGGTTATATTTTTAGTATGTGTATGGTTCATATATTTCATTCGTTTATTGAACGCGTCGCGCATGAACTCCAAGAGTTGGTTCGGGTCAGGGTTTCCCCAAAGCATACCCTTTTTGAAGAGGAAGTCATCCTTCTCCAACTCTTGAAGTGTACATTCGATGGTGTAGGGTGTTTTTATATATTCCACCGCCCCCCCATAGTCCGTGATGATGACTGGTTTATCTTGCAGCGCCGCCTCCACTGCACCCATACCCACTCCCTCAGAGTGTGAAAAGCTCACGTAGCAGTCACACCTTTTATGTAAGTCGTGCATATCATCATCGGACACAAGTCCATTCAAAACCTGAACGTTAGGAAGGTTTATATTCACAGGTGAGTTACAGGTTGCCTTGACGACCAGACGAGCGTTGGGTTCATTCAAACGTACGAAGGCTTCTAGGATGGATCTAAAGTTTTTGCGAGGGTCCATGATATTTCCGATATGATAAAATGTATATCTTTCGTCACGGGGTATATGAGCATGGACGATGTAGAATGTGGTATCTGGAAATTGTCGAGTGAACACCCTCTGACAAAAACTACTCGGCACCGCGATACGGTCAAAGTGCTCGAAGAGTTTTCCATAGTCTTCATGGACCGTCTCTGTTTCACAAACTGTCATACACGTCAGGTGTTTAATTTTTCGCTTCATCTCTGGTATCCTCGTGAGCCAATAAGGTACAGGGAGTGCAAATATGAATGCTTCTTCACACTCGGGTATGTTATCCTCCATGATTTCCATATAGGTACTTCCAGGAAACAGAGTGCTATACTTTTTCAGGTGTTGCCCGATTCCACTCATCAAGGTTGGGCCGATGAATAACATTTGTTATAAAGATAATCTCCCTTTTATATATATATACAATGGAATCCATCAAAGAAGATATTAAACTTGAACTTCAACGCCTTCGTCTCGACAAAAAGCACCTGTACACCACTCTCCT
>TARA_R110000803_G_scaffold60838_3_pt1 | contig 12454 bp, 28 predicted proteins | sample TARA_R110000803 | Tara Oceans TARA_R110000803 (sample SAMEA4397772) | marine metagenome | biome: Polar Biome; feature: [SRF] surface water layer (ENVO:00010504); material: water (ENVO:00002006), including particulate matter (ENVO:01000060) such as... | depth 5 m | reverse complement strand
ACACCCATAGCCGCACCCGCCATACTCCCTGTTACCCTGCCCTCCCTTCTAATATCTAATATCATGCTGAGTCGAAATCCGTAGCTCGCTTCTTGAAGTCTGCTTGTTGCTTTGCTGTAACTAACTTTCGCTTACTAACATCTATTTTTTTCCACATCTCCCTGAACGCTTCAACACCATTGTTAGCCGCTGCATCTAGCACAGCAAAACTCTCTGCGTCTAACTCCGGTTTTGCTTCTGTTGCTTTATTTCCATCATCATCAGACGGTGCAAGTCCGAATATAGCCATTAATGATACTCTACGACCATAGGTGCTGGCTGATATTACGCCTTGTGCGTTCTGCTTCTCAACAGGGATAGGGCATTGCGCTAACTCATACAGATCACCGCTTGAGTGGCAGATAGTGGTCTTAACGGCAACGCCATTCTCGCAGGACACAATCTCTTGTAATGGCACTATGTCATTCTCATGGCAAGCAGGTAAAACATACTCTAATACCGCCTCAAGTGACACGTAACCGCTTTTAAAGTGAGGATTGATACTATCCTTCTTCACTTTGCCTTGTAAGCTCAAGCAAGCCTTTACGAATGATGTTAGTGCTTTGTTTGGTGTACTCATCCCAACTCTTCCTGGTATTCATCACTTTCCTCAACACTAGCCCAAGCTTCTGCCCAATGCTCCTTCATAAGCCGACCAAGTTCAGCCTCGTCATGCCAGTTAGCTGCTACCAGCTTGTTTATGGCAAAGTCGTCTATTTCATCAAATAGAAGCTCAGTTGCCAAACACCAATTACGGGGCTTACCAATAAACCCTTCTCTGGCTTCAGCAAAAAAGGAATCTTCTTCTTTTTCCATTTCAGGCATTGCAAAGAACTCATCTAAGTCGCTCAGTGACGGTGCGTGTATTGTGTAGTTTACTTTAATCATTCTATCCTCCGGTGTTAGGTGCGGAGCAGCCATCTTAAAAGCCACCCCGCTATTTTTACTTAACAATAATATCAGAAACCTTTTGTTGTATGATTTATGATATTTAAGAATTTGCTTACATGCTATAAACTCATATTACCACTAAACTCAGTAAGAAGTCAACACTTTAATTATCCCCTTTATTTGACGCTACAGACTCAGAGTTTATAATCATACTAAGAAATGCGTTGTAGTTTTTAGGTTGGGTTTCATTATCTTGTTTAATCATCTCATCTGTCATAATCGGCATCATGTCTTTGTGGTCTGGATCTAGTCTCTCTTTCCTAGCCACAACCGTTCCACCAAAGTTATAATTAGCTGACGTTTTCGGTGAGCATACCAAACAGTATATACTCTTTCTGTATGAGGCGTGCCCAGAACCAAACTCCTTTAGCACTTTCTTTTCATCGCATTTAGCGCATATCTTTGTTCGCTTAGAGAAATTTTCAGGCTCACGTAGATTTACGCCCTTTCTTGGTCTTCCTACTTTCTTTCTTGGCTGAATTAACATTGGTCATAAATTCCTTCAAATCTTGTGGAAAATTAATGTATTGCTCTTTACCAAATAACCCTTTCCTAATCCTAGAATACCATTCCTGTTGTAGCGTCCTAGTGGGTAACGTCTTGATAAAAGCATGAACGTGTATTGGGTCATTGAATTTATATGTTGGAATAATGCCACCCTCTCGTCACTACACCTGACTTCGGCTTGCTCATCTCAAGCTCAATCAACTTATCAAGATAGTGCCTAGCCTTTTTCAAGTCCTCAAGCTTATTACCTTTGTGACCTGCTCTAACGAGATACTTCACGCAGTTACCAGTTACGAAGTCCATACCTTGGTCTACAATAAAGTCCCAACACTGTATTTTTCCTCTGCTGTAATGTTTGCCGCCTACTTGCTTATCATTTGCACTCATTCCATTCTCCTAGTTAAAGTTTATAATGTCGAGACTACCCATAAATCCATTTTTCCTACGCTCCCTAGCCTCTTCATGCTGCTTCTTGTAAAACTTGGCAGCTTCTTTTTCGTAGGCTTTCCAGCCACCTACAGGCTTCATCACTTCCCATTTCTTCTGGCTGATAATCTCCCTTAATCCTGCGCCGTTAATGCTGTCGTAAAGGTCGCAATGTAGACTAGGATCTTTCTCAACATGAGCGTGGCAACTAGCGCATAAGCACAAGGCATTATTACTGTCCAATCTCACGCTCTTGTATTGGCGGGAAATGAAGTGGCTGCATTGCATAGCCCTGTCTCCTCCTGTTGCTCTACCTTCCTCAGAGATGATTCCGCATTTCTGGCAAGTCCAGTGCGCTGCTTCACGAATTAGCTTGCTGAACCACTTGTCGGCTGTTGTTAGCTTCATTTTGCGCCCCATTGCTGCGCCATTGCTTTTGCTATGCCTGGAAATGTCTTAGACCTCAGTTTAGCCCTGTTCTTGTGATCCATAGATATTAAATATTCCCAAGTTGAAAATTTAGCCCCTGTTGATAGTGTTGTTATGCTTGGCTCTACATGTGTTGACTCATCAAACATATCGTCACTAGCGATATGCACAAGAGGGTTTAAGCCTTTAAGCCAAAGGCAAGTTGTTTTCTTAGCGTCATCACCAAAGTAATAAGGCTGTATTATCTGGTCGGGTTCGCGCCATTCCGTTGACATAATGCAAATAGGATTTTCAACACATATTTTAGGTATATTTGCCTCTGCAAGTTTCATAAAGAAATCAATACCTTCCTGCTGCCTACCGTCCTGTATTTTTTCCGCAAACCATGCAGCCCCGCTAACCGCTAAATGGGTGCAAGGTGGATGAGCAATCATCATATCCCATTCATCATCGAGAATATCTAAGACATCTCCTTTAATATGCCATTCAGGATGACCGCCATAACAATCCTCTGTATCTGCTGAATATGCTTCATGCCCGACTTCCCTAAAGGCTAAACACACCGCTTGACTAGCTTCACAGGCTACCAGGATTTTCATTTCTCATCCACCGAAAAAGGGACGTAAGTCAATCCTAAATTCTCACCTAAATGCTTGTTTAATGTATCAAAAGCAACCTCTAGCTTTTGCGAATTAAGCCCCGTTATACTCTCTTTACCCGACAAAGCCCTAGCGATAGGGCGAAACAATAACTCTTTCACAGCTTCCTCTGTCCACGCTACCGACACAGTTTTCATGCTCAAGACTTGAGCGACATCGTGACCTTCATCGTTCATCGTTTCAGCTAGTCTTCTGAAATATGAGTGAAGGGCTTTATTCTGACTTGGTGTCATTCTCTGTCTCCTAGTTTTTGCATGAATTTTTAATAAATTTACTCACGATAACCATTCTCTGCTAGGAACGCTTCCATGTAAAGTGCCTTGATAGATTCCAACGTCCCTATCAATGCAGAGGTGGACATTCCGCGATACTTCTCATCCTCAATCACACCTATAATCTCTCTCAACATCAGAGTTTCTAGTTGGTAGACTGCTTGGACTGGTAGTGTGCTGATTTTATCGGTCATCTTTTGTCTCCCGTATTTCCCGCATCTCATATTCATAAGCTAGATCACCTACCCACCAAATCCACCACAACGAAGGTAAGTTTAGACATAGCCATCCTAAAGGTTTCCATGTGTGCTTTTCCCACAAAGACTCTTCAACATACCCTTCGCCGTTACAAAAACAACACGGCAGGTATACGTCTTCACTTGCATAGTTGAGGTAAACACCTTTATGATCTAAAAAACATCCACTTTGACATCTTTTACTCTTCATCATCTATCTCCTTCTTTATATCTAACTCTAAATATTGATGGTGCGCCGAATAACGCTGTAAATTCCTTAACAAACTCAAGATGCTCCGGTGCTTTAGCTTTAATCTGAGCAAAGGCTTTTTGCTTTGCAGCCCTACTATACTCCGGTTTAATGATTATGTCCACAACTGTTCTTGCCAATCAGTAGGGAACATGACCGTCCCGTTATCTGTAAGTTGTAACGAGCCATTATCAAATCCAAATATATAGCTTGGTTCACTATTATCTGTTTCAGGATTACGCTGTTTGGAAATTATCACCATTTGAGAATAGCTCCCTAATGGATCTGGATTGCTAAAATGTATCATCACGTTATCCGCCTGATTTGATAAATCACCGCTTCCCGCTATATCATATTTTGAGGGAGGTTTCTTATCCCCATGATCTTGTGTTGGCTTTTTCGCATGAGCAACCAAGTGAATATGAAGCTGACAGTCCTTCGCGGCTGCACACAGTTCGTCTAAAAATTGAGCCTGTAATTCTAGGTTTCCAGAGGGTATGCCACATTTCATCAGAGAATCTACAATTATTTGTGTAACCCCTAGCGTTGCAGCATAGCGGCAAACACTAATTATGCGCTTCCATTGAACAGTGCCAAGCTGGTCGTAAATTAGCATTCTACCCTTAGCAAACTCGAAGAAAGCTGTTTGCTCGTCCACACCGATTTGACCCGTCCCGCAATACTGCCTCATCATTCGGTTAAGTGTAGTTTTAGGACTCATCTCTAAACTGATAGTCAGTGTCTTTTCGTCTTGAGCCATGAAGCCCATCTGCATTAATCCCAAAACCATGCTTTTCTTCGCGCCGTTGAAACCAGAATGGAGAGTGACTTCTCCTGGACGAACCTTGAAGTCCACAGCTTTTTTCCACGGCAAGAATAAGCCCGTTGACGATTTCGGGTTAAGAATATCATCCGCCATCTCAGCTTGATAGTCCGTGACGTTCTTGATCCTAGCCTTTTCTTTTGGCGAGAAATATTGGTCAAGCTCACTGTTTTCAGGCAGATTTAGATAGAGTGCTTCTTCTTCATATCTTTGTCTCATAATCCACCTGCCGCAACTGCCGCTGTTAGTCGTTTAGTCACAAAATCCAAATGCTTTTCGTCTGTTTCTGATGTCATTTTTCCCGCCTTTAGTTTCTGAGCATATAATTTCAAGAATACCATATCAGATTTTACCGCCCTGAGTATGTCGATAGCAGGGAAAGGTCGTTTTATACCATTACTAGGTACAAATTTCTCTTCAAACAGATCATCTAGCGTCAGCCCCATTGAAGCCATTATGTCTGGCGCACTACAACCCGCGAAACAGTGAATTAGCACCCTGTCGTCTATTTGACGCAACGCTAAAGAGGGTGAGCCGTCTTCGTGGGCAGGACAACGGGCAAGCCATTTATCTTTACCTGTCACCTTGACCATTTCTAGGCAATCAATTATTTTAGTAATCATAGCGTCAATATACAGAAATTATCAGTTATAGTCAACACCTAAATTGCACCTAGCTCTGATAGTGCGTCATATTGGGCTTCAGCTTCGTCTAGGTAAGCTTCGGCGTTGAGGTATGAGGACGGGTACGGTATAAACTTTCTGTTCTCTTTAAACCAATTAGGAGACAGTTTCTTTTTTATAACGTCAGCCGTTATCTTTGCGTAGTTGTTTGGATGAACTTTATAAAAAGCAGACCTAGCAGTTCCTTTGTTGACTTTCTTAGGGTATAGCTTCCAGAAATCGTCAAAGGCTTTTTCTTTTGCTTCGTTAATAAGCTTCTTCTTTCCTCTTTCCTCTGTCTTCTTATATTCGTCAACTTTTGGTGTGACCAAACCAGCAGAGCGATTCTTTTTATTCTTCTCGCTAACCACTTGATATTGCTTTAGTTCTTCATTAAGTTCTACTGACTTATAGGTATTAGCCCTAACGATATAATGGTTTTTTAGGATTAAATCTAAATCTTTTTCATCATTTTTTTCAAGACGTAAAATCCTCATTAAATCATCAGTGTTATTGGTGAAGCCTTTGCCGTCTAAATCTAGATATAGGCAACGCAATATACAGTAAATCCCGTATTGCTGTGTAGTGTATCTCGCGGATAACGCCAGATCATGTCGAATGTTATTTTTGAACCAAATCATAATTATACTCCCTTGATGATTTTGATAAGACCTTCCGCCGTAGCCCGATAAAGTTTTATTTTTTTGTTTAGTTGGATTAACACAAGATCTTTAAATGTCCACATTTTTTGCTGTTTCCTTTTTGATAATGTAATTTTAGATCTCATACTGCCGCCATTTTCTTGAACCACTCTTCTGAAAAGCTCAAATGAGGAATCTTGATTATTTTCACCAACATCATTCAGACTGCCTGAATAGACCCCAGTCCACTTTCCAGAAACCTCAGTTATTTTGCTTTCTCCGCCTTCTAATCCGCTGTAGGTGAAATTGCATGGGATACCAGTGTACAATTCACACGAAATATCTTGACCAAGCTCGTTAGTTATTGCCCTTGCTGAATAGTTCATTTTTGTTGCCTCTTATGGTTTAAATGGATACTGCGGCTGAATATACGCGCAATAAAATGCCTTGTCAACTAAATAAACACATTGACTTTAATTTCCTGTGACTATTTAATGTATCTTCAAGTTTTCAATAAGAGTTTAAAAAAATGTATGCCGAATTAACAAGAGCCGAAGTTTTAGATCTGATCACTAGCAAAATCCAGGATGTTGAGGACTGTCTAGATCCTGATAATTTTATGACTTATGATGCGACCGCTTATATTGTCGATCAGGAGTCACACGCTAAAATATTGGATATTGTGGAGGAACTGCAAGACCTTGTGGAATTGTCAGAGGATGCGATTGACGAGGTAAATTTCCAATGAAACATGCCTTTATACCTGATACTCAGATACATGAGGGAACGAACACAGATCACATTGTTGCGGCAGGTAACTACCTTGCGGCAAAGCAGCCAGATAAGATTATAATGATTGGCGATTGGTGGGATATGCCTAGCCTGTCAAGTTATGATAAAGCTGGTTCTGAGGGATGGGAAGGAAAGGACACTAAGCAAGATTTCGACAGTGGCGTACAGGCAATGGCTGATTTTCTTCGCCCTATAAAGAAAGTAAGAAGTTACAAGCCTAAGATGTATTTTTGCATGGGTAACCATGAGAACAGGGTGGCAAGGGCAAGGCAAGATCCCGACAATAGAAAGTTTAAGTCCTTTTTGTCTGATTCTAATTTCCGCCTTAAAGAGTTTGGGTGGAAAGTGATCCCTTTCCTGCAACCTGTTGTCCTGGATGGTATAGCATACGCACATTATTTTACAAGTGGCGTTATGGATAGGGCTTTAGGCGGTCAGGCTCAAACGAAACTCAAAAACCTTAATATGTCTTTTTCAATGGGGCATCAGCAAGACTATCAAATTGGCACGATATACAACGCATTAGGCGAAAGGCTCAGAGGTTTAGTTTGCGGTTCTTTCTATTCTCATGACGAGGATTACATTTCATCGCAGGGCAATAAAAGAGCGTGGAGAGGCATGATTATGAAACATGAAGTTAAGCATGGTGATTATGATTTAATGGAAGTCTCTTTAGATTATTTGGTCAAAAACTGGTCATGAAACAGGTTAAGATTACTTGGCTGGATCACATGGGTGACAGTGCATGGATTGATCAAGAATCTTTGCAGGAACTAATGCCAGCAAAAGCCGTTTCAATAGGCTGGCTTGTTTACGAGACTGATTTAGCATTAATTATATGCTCATCGTATCTTGAACCGGATTCGGGAAGTATTAGGGAATATGGTGGCTGGGATTTAATACTGAAAAGTTGTATTTTGCATAAAGAGGAAATCTAATGGCTGATTTTGAAACAGCGTTTAAGCTGACATCTATTTTTGAGGGCGGAATCTCAGATAATCCAGCCGATAAAGGTGGAATGACTGCTTACGGGATATCGCAAAAGCACTTTCCTGACTGGTCGGGCTTCAAATCAATCGAGGATTTAGGCATAGGCTGCAATGTCGAATTGCTGGTTATGTCTTTCTACAAGCGGGAATTTTGGGATAAACTCAAGGCAGAATTATTAGATTCTCAGTGGATAGCCAACGAACTGTTTAATAAATCAGTAAATTACGGGTGCTGTGAGGGAGTGACAATGCTCCAGCGAGCTGTCAACCTGATCAAGCCTGACTTACTCAGCATAGACGGGGTGATCGGGAATAAGACAATAGACGCTGTTAATTTATTATATAGTATGGGCTTATCCAACGATCATCTAGGCTTTAAGGCTTGCCCACATTCGCTGCAATTTATCACCATATCAGTGCCGACATAAAACAAATCACACTCACATTCCTTACAGGTAAAGCAATAATCGCCTGACTCCAGAGCCTTGATAAAATCACTGACTCTTTGATCAGATTCCTTGTCCTTGCGATCTATAACGCGATCTTTATATTGATTGAGGTCTGTTACGCTCATTGTTATTTTCTCCGATAGTTTAGTAAATGCCAAGCGAATTAAGCAGGGCATAAGAAAAGGTAAAGGCACTAGCCAGGAATATGATTGTAGTTGTCAATATGTCTATGAATTGTTTCATCGCTATTTAATTTCCTCGATTATGATATTACGCTTAGTACTCGTGCTTTTTTTGTAGCATTTCAGGCAATCAATACACTTGCCACGACAATTTACATCTTTACTGTCAGTAGTGACTACATTAAAAACTTTATCGAATCCTTCTGGCAAGTTTAGCAAAGTATCCACCAACGGATTAGAATAGACTAGAATCAAATTTTTAGGTTTATCGTGGCTCTTTAATACTCTCTTAATAATATCCTTTCGCTTTGTCCACAATGCAAAGTTTGTGTTTTTGTTCTTATTGCATATATTAACGAAGTTTATCATATGAGTATCGTTAATTAGTTCGCCATGCCCATGAAATCTAAAATACGCGAAGTTAATCACTGGCAAGCCATCATCGTGGATTATGTGATCTTGTAGTACTTGTGAGTTATGTTCAAAGGCTGGTACGCATGATTTTCTGAAGGTTTTTAGCATGTTTTGAGAATAACAACTATTACAAATTGTATTCTTTTTAGCTTGATGCATCTTAGAGCAAAAGCTATTACTTAGCGTGTTCGTATTGATTGCGCCTATATGTTCAAGCTTGCCTGTCATTTTTGATAGTTTAATCATTTTTACACTCTCCCAAATGTTAATATAATTTGATTTTATTCTAATGCTTTAATTGTTGCAAGGTTTTATTTTACTGTAGGTTATTTAGTGCAATGTATGCCTCATTATCATTCTCAGGCATTGACATATTAGGACTAAAAACCTGTCCTAGCGATGAAAGGGCGGCATATCCTAGTGAATTTTGCCCGCTATGATATTCCGTGTAATGCCAGTAAGCACCTATTATAAGGTTATCAAGTGAGCAATTACCATATTCGCCTATATTCCATAGCTCATAACCATCATCTGACATTGGATAATCATCCACCATATCAGCAAGTTTTATAATACTGTCCGTCAACCTGTCATATGATAGTGTGCCGTTAATAGTAAAGAGTGAATTATCTATTACTTTAAACATACGTTTGATATTGTTTAATTGATCCATTGTGATTATCTCCAGGTTATTTACGTTTGGCGTTATCAATCGCGGTTCTCATGTGATCATCTAGTGACCATTTGAGGCGCAATGCGTTAATTTGAGGTTGACCACGCAGACGTTTCAGGTCGGCTATAGCGTTATGGTGTCGTATTGTCGGGCTTATCAAGTGTTTCAATTTATTAGCTCCTATTGTTAGTTTATACCAGTTTATACTCTTTGGGGAAAGAGCCATCAAGAATAGAAGGAACCGCGCCTATCATTTCATCTGTTGTCGCGTGTTGACACCAGTTAAAAAAGTGTGAACCCTCCCCAACAGGATAGCCGTCCTTCTTTAACGTGATGAAAAGTAGATTTTCAGAATTAATTTGTCGATCCGACCCCCACTCATCCCCATTGATCGGCCTAGCGTCCTTCATTAATTTTGTGTATACACTCATTTTCATATTCCTCTGTTTAGTTAAGATAAGTAATATTATTCTAATGCTTTAATTGTTGCAAGTCTTGTTTTAAGCTTCTTTCTATTTACATCTGCCCTTGTAATAAATTCTTTAAACTCGTTATCTGTGCTACCCGCCAAAATATCTCTTATAGTGGTAAAAACGCGAATACTATCACTCAAAGTTGGCGCGGTCTGTATTAGGCTGATGGCTAAAACCAAAGCTTCATAGTCATCATTCGGTAATGTATACATTGTAATTTCTCCTATTAAGCGATATAAATTGGAATATAGTGACCTTGTGATCCAGAATTCTGGCACGATAGATCAAAAGCTATACTTTCGGCGCGTGAATATGATCGCGGCGTGTCGTCAATTACTCTACCGCCAATAGCGTACACTCCGATCATTGTAAGATGTTCTTCTTGACTCGGAACCCACGCTACGATTGAATTTTTAATGTTAATTATTGGTTGTATTATATGTTTCATTTTATTAGCTCCTTATTAGCTTGTTTATTAATAGGATAACTTGACGGTATAATGTAGTGATTAGCTAAAGGGCATTGCCAGAAGCCAATAAACCACTGCTTTTCTTGTTGAGGTTGAAACTTTATATAATCCCACATGCTCTTTATCTCCTTAGTAGTTATCAGGTGTATGCATTGTCAATGGTGCAACCCGCCAGTTATCAGCACTATATGCGCCTTGAATATCTGACTCAGTAATATAACCAAGAAATTTTACTAACTCAGCTTTGCCTTCTGCCATTGTATCATAAGTAACTAAACTCCGAACACCATCAGAGTCTGTTTCATGCTCGGCAGGAATCCAACCGTCGCAAATAGTGTATGTCTCTATAATGTATTTCATTCGCATTATTATTTTCCTCTAGTTAGTTTAAAAATCAACACCATTGAACCACTAACAATCCCTGTCAGTAGTTCTAGCTATCGACTTTATATTTTCGTTATTCTTAAGACGCCCTCGCCTTTCGAATAAATACGTGCCCTGTCGCCAATCTCAAAGAGCGGTTGCAGAGTTTTAGCAGTCATATCAATAATTGGCCTGTCAAGCTTCCCTGAAACTTTACGCTTACCATTAGGATTAACTTCAATAAGTAACACAGGTTTTACGTAGCCGATATTGGTGAAGTATCCATCGATATAGGTAACGTTGAAACGGTCACCGTGGTGGATGCCTGAATCTGTTAAAACTCCTTTTTCCATCCAGAGCCGCGCTTTGCCCTTGTTTTTACCTATGTTTAACTCATGTTCGTATTCGAATGTGTCGTGGTTTAAAGTCATAATATATAATCCTCTCTTTAAGTTAATAATTACTATATAGCAACTTGTGAAGTAAATCGTTTAGCTTTGGCACCGTGTACTATTATTGCAATACTACCTTTTCTATTAGTACTCGTACCATTACAAGCTTTGCAGGTTGCACAATTCAGCTTTTTACCGCCTTCTGCGCTAGCGGGACAAACACTCTCTTTAGGTGCTAGCGGTTCGTTTGCCGTTCGAACTCTGAACGTTCTATAACCCAAAGCTTGCGCGTCTTCTAAATCCTGCACACTGTCCGCGCTTGCCATTACATATTTGGAAATAGTTTTATCGCACCATTTCCATTGATGGGTATATCCTGTAAAGCCAACAGAATCTTTTAGTACTTCATCCCATACGCTTACAGGTATCATTGCAGGGTCACCGTATGCGCCTAGACGTACAAGCTTGCCAGCCAATGGATTTACATCGAATTCCGATAGCTTAGGATAATTCCCGCGATGATATGCGGCCCATACACTGCGCGGCGCATTATGCACCTGAACATAACAAGCGCCACCATTAGCAGGACGATGCATACAGTCACCGCATACGCTCGCATCTTGACCGCTCTTAATAGCTTCATGAGGTTTTACAGTTTCATCTTTAAGCAATATCCAAGTTTGAACCATTGCACCAGTTTTCTCATTTGCCGAGCTGTTATTTATTCCAGTAGCAATTACAATTATGTCTTTGCCATCAAATAAGCTTTTCCCCTCGTAAAGGATAACGCCAGTAGGTTTTTTAGTAGTCATAATATTTACCCTCTTAATTTTTCTCTTTTTGGTTAACTTGCGTTTATTATAGTTAATTATTCCAAATAGTTTTGACTGAGAGCGCACAATGACTTGACTGAGAGTGTTATGCCTATAAACTCTAGTAATATCATAGACTTACAGGTTAATTAATTTATACTTAATTCTTGACGTGTTATAACTCTAATATAATCAATGACTTAGGCTTGCGGCTTCAATAGTTTGAGGATTATTTAGCGACTCATTATATAGGCGTGTGATTCGGGGCATAGATTAGATGGTACGGTAGTAGACAACACAACAACAAACAAGATTAACTGCGCTTAACCTTGAGCGATTAGCTCATAGATGAATCAGCGCAATGATACAGCACGACACTCAACAGTATGATCAACGTGTTCAATTCTAGGAATGGTCATCCTCTGCCTTATTCTCTCCCACTCTTTCCATCCTATGTATTACTGTAACCCTAACACCATCACGTCCTCAGATGCTCCCCATTGAACGCTAGCCCTGAGACTGCTACCAGTGCATTGCCCTGCCTCGTTCAT
>TARA_R110000803_G_scaffold2117_2_pt1 | contig 12463 bp, 13 predicted proteins | sample TARA_R110000803 | Tara Oceans TARA_R110000803 (sample SAMEA4397772) | marine metagenome | biome: Polar Biome; feature: [SRF] surface water layer (ENVO:00010504); material: water (ENVO:00002006), including particulate matter (ENVO:01000060) such as... | depth 5 m | reverse complement strand
GGTGCTGTGGAGATCATTGAACTAGACGACGGTGCTGTGGAGATCATCCTAGGGACCGAAGAAAGTGTTGCCATAGAGGACCTACCGTTTGACGCTAACTTAGCTGAATATATGACAGATGATGCCTTATCTTCACTGTCTAGTGACCTCACAGAAGCAGTACAGAGTGATATTGACTCCCGTAGAGAGTGGGTGGACACGTTCATTGAAGGCATGAAGATCATTGGTTTCAAGTATGAAGAACGTACTGACCCATGGGCGGGCGCATGTGGAGTACACTCAAACGTTCTGGCGGAAGCCGCTATCCGGTTCCAAGCGGAGACGATGAGTGAAACATTCCCTGCTTCAGGTCCTGTACGCACTAAGATCCTCGGGGAAGAAACCAAGGAGAAGCGGGAAGCCGCTGCTCGTGTCCAAGCGGATATGAACTATGAGTTAACCGAGAACATGGTTGAGTACCGCCCAGAACACGAGCGGATGCTGTATAGCCTAGGTTTAGCCGGATCTGCGTTTAAGAAGGTGTACTACGACCCTAATCTAGGCCGCCAAACAGCGCTGTACATCTCGGCAGAAGATGTTGTGGTCCCTTACGGTGAGACACACATCAATATGGCGGAACGTGTTACGCATATTATGCGTCGCACTAAGAACGAAGTAGCACGAGCACAGGCGGAAGGATTTTACATAGACGTTGATCTAGGTGAGCCTACAGAAATACACACTGATATTGAAAAGAAGAAGGCAGAAGAAGGTGGATTTACACTTACGGATGATGGACGTTATACAATGTACGAGATCCACGCTGATCTCGTTATGGAAGATTATGACGAATGTATGTGCGAAAGCGGAGGTCTCGCTAGACCGTACATCGTTACTATTGATTGTGGCACTGGGGATATCCTCGCTGTACGCCGTAATTGGTTAGAAGAAGATGAGCTGTATAAGAAACAGCAGTTTTTCACGCATTACGTGTATGTTCCGGGTTTTGGTTTCTATGGCCTAGGGCTTATACACATCATTGGTGGCTACGCTCAGGCGGGTACGTCACTTATCAGGCAGCTTGTTGACGCAGGTACACTGTCTAATCTTCCCGGCGGTATTAAGGCGCGTGGTATGCGTATTAAGGGGGATGATACCCCTATCGCTCCGGGAGAATGGAAGGATGTGGACGTACCCTCAGGTACTATCCGCGATAACATCATGCCTTTGCCCTATAAGGAGCCTAGTCAGACGTTATTGGCCCTATTAGACCGCATTACGCAGGAAGGACGGCGATTAGGTGCTATTAGCGACATGGATATCTCTGATATGTCCGCTAATGCCCCTGTAGGTACCACTTTAGCGCTGTTAGAGCGTACTTTGAAGCCTATGGCTGCGGTACAAGCGCGGGTACATTACTCCATGAAACTTGAGTTTAAGATGCTCAAAAACATCATGGCGGACTACGCATCCGAAGATTATGGGTATCAACCCCTAACAGGTGAGGTTACAGCAAGGCGTTCTGATTACGCCATGGTAGATGTTATACCTGTGAGCGACCCAAACAGTTCAACGATGGCCCAGCGAGTTGTGCAGCACCAAGCTGTACTACAAATGGCCCAGCAAGCCCCGCAGATCTACGATTTGCCGCAACTGCACCGTCAGATGATTGAGGTGTTAGGGGTTAAGAATGCAGAAAAACTCGTACCTATGGCTTCAGACCTAGAGCCCACAGATCCTGTGAGCGAGAACATGGCTGTGTTGGTAGGGAAGCCTATAAAGGCGTTTATTTACCAAGAACACGCATCCCATATAGCCTCACACCAAGCGTTTATGCAAGACCCTATGATTGCTCAGTCTATTGGCCAGAACCCTCAGGCGCAGCAGATCATGGCGGCTCTACACGCACACATGGCAGAGCACATTGGGTTCCAGTACCGCAGTCAGATTGAAGAGAAGTTGGGTGTTATGCTCCCTGCTCCTAATACCGAGATGACCGAGGATATTGAAGTTAACCTATCACGTCTAGTCGCTGACGCAGGTAAACAGTTAACGCAATCGCATCAACAACAAGCCGCTCAACAGCAAGCTCAACAGCAAGCTCAAGATCCGGTAATGCAGATGCAGCAGCAAGAACTTGCAATCAAGCAGGCTGATACTCAACGCAAGCAGAAGAAAGACGACGCCGACATCCAGTTACGGGGTGCCGAGCAGCAGCGCAAACAACAGAAAGACGCCACTGACGCCCAGTTTAAGTCTCAGGAACTTGAGATAGACCGCGCAGAGCTGTCCTTGGATGCTAGAAAGGAGAGCACCAAGCTAAAGAATCAGAAGACCATGGCGAATGACCGTATTCAAATGGATCTACTGCGAGAGGGCAATAATGCCAACAAACGGAAGTAAGGAAGAGTAATGCAAACCATCTTTGATGTGCTACGAAAACAGATATCCCACCAGATTGAGACCGCTAAGGACCATCTGAGCGCTGGAACAGTATCTGACTATGCAGAATATCGAGAGGTACGCGGTATTATCCGTGGCCTACAGTCTGCTGAGCTAACCGTCTCCGAACTGGAGCGAGCGAATATGAGGAATGATGATGACTAATACAGCTGAAAAACTGGAAGTAGTTGAGGAAGATTTTGAGGCCCAATTACCTTCTCCTGTAGGCTATCGGCTATTAATAGCTATGCCTGAGATAGAGGATACGTACGATGGTAGCGGTCTTGTTAAGTCCGCGCAGTCCATGCACCAAGAACATATCATGTCCATTATAGGCGTGGTGTTGGATATTGGAGGGCAGGCGTATCAGGATAAGGAACGGTATCCAACAGGTCCGTGGTGTAAAGTGGGGGACTATGTCATGTTCCGCGCTAACACAGGCACGCGTTTTAAAGTGGGCGGTATGGAATACCGGTTAATGAACGATGATTCCGTGGAAGCGGTAGTCGCAGATCCTCGTGGTGTAACACGAGCGTAGGAGTATATTATGGGTTTTGAACAAGTAAGTTTTGAGTTCCCTTCAGGGAACGACGAAAAAGATACCATTGAAGTGGAACCTTCCAGTGCACTGGAGATGGGTGAGAAAGTAGAAGAAGTAGAAGAAGTAGAAACAGATGAGGTTGACGAACCGGAAGTGGAGATCATTGACGACACTCCCTCTAACGACCGTGGTAGGAAGGCTTCTGAGCCCCCTGCGGAAGTAACTGATGAGGAGTTGGAAGACTACTCTGAGAAAGTACGTAAACGTATTAAGCACTTTAGCAAAGGCTACCATGATGAGCGACGTGCAAAGGAAGAAGCACTCCGCGAGCGAACAGAACTGGAACGATTTACCCAGCAGTTGGTAGAAGAGAACAAGACGCTTAAAGGCACTGTTGGTAAAAACCAGACGGCTCTACTGGCCCAAGCAAAGCGCTCTGCGGCTACGGAATACGCAAGCGCACGCGGGGCGTATAAGAGCGCTTATGAGGCTGGGGACTCCGATGCGTTACTCAAAGCACAGGAGAATCTGTCTAGTTCTAAAATAAGGGTTGATAAGTTAGCCAACTTTAAGTTACCCTCTATTACAGATAAGCAAATTCCCGCAGTACCAGTAAAAGAGGCACCAGCAGCGCAACAAATACCTGTTGACGCCCGCGCTAATGACTGGGCTGCAGAAAACACGTGGTTCGGGGCTGATGAAGAAATGACCAGCCTAGCGCTTGGTTTACATAGTAAACTGGTACGTGGTGGGGTAGACCCACAAAGTGATGATTACTACGAGAAGTTAAACACTCGTATGCGCGAAGTATTCCCAGATCAGTTTGAGGATACCGAGCAGAAGGCGAAGAGTCCTAAGCGAAGTAACATGGTTGCCCCCGCATCGCGGAGCGCATCACCTAAAAAGGTGAAATTAACACGCACCCAAGTCAACATCGCAAAACGACTAGGAGTCCCATTAGAGTTGTACGCCCAAAAGGCTGCTGAAGAATCGAGGAAGTAACATGGCTGAAAATCGTTTAAATAGAACACAGACAACACGTGAAAAAACAGAACGCAAGCGTTCGTGGTCACGTCCTGAACTCCTACCTAACCCTAATCCGGAGGAAGGTTACGAATTTCATTGGGTCCGTATTAGCACCCAAGGTCAGGCAGACGCAATGAATGTCTCCTCAAAGCTACGCGAAGGTTGGGAGCCTGTTAAGGCTAGTGACCACCCAGAAATTACAATGGTTGCTGTTGAGAACGAACGTTTCGCAGACAACGTCGTAATTGGTGGGCTCATGCTGTGTAAAGCCCCTACCGAGCTGGTTGAAGAAAGGAATGAATACTATCGACAACAGTCAGATTCCCAGATTCGCTCAGTAGATAATAACTTAATGCGGGAGAATGACCCTCGTATGCCTATCTTTAATGATCGGCAAACAAAGGTTACTTTCGGTAAAGGAACTTAAAATTTAGGAGTCTAATATGGCTTACCCTACTATTGATGCCCCTTATGGGCTAAAACCCGTCAATTTGATTGGCGGTGAGGTGAATAACGGCGCTACGCGCTTAATTCCTATCGCCTCCGGTTACGCTGCCAACCTTTTCGCTGGCGATGTAGTTAAACTAGTTGCCGACGGCACACTAGAAAAGGATACTGGCACAGCTACTGCTACACCTGTTGGTGTTTTTGTTGGTTGTTCGTACACTGATCCATCCTTGGGTTATGTGTTGCACTCACAATACTTCCCGACTGGCACTGTTGCAAGTGACATTATGGCTGTAGTTGTGGATAACCCTGATATGTTATTCAAGGTTGCTGTTGTTTCTTCTGGCTCTACCATGGGTGGCGTTGGTCGTACTGCAGTTGGCAACAACACATCGTTAGTACAGAACACTGGCTCAACCGCTTCGGGTAACTCGGCAGTTGCTGTAATACAGTCCACAGCAACCACTAACACACGCCCCGTGCGTATTGTTGACGTGGTTCCTGAAACTGTAAATTCCTCTGGCAACTACACAGAAGTTATTGTGAAGTGGAACACCGGGATGCACCAGTATCAAAATGCCACAGGCGTATAAGGAGTAAATTAGCATGGCTATTTCACGCGCACAATTACTAAAAGAACTACTACCGGGACTGAACGCACTGTTCGGCATGGAGTATAAGAAATATGGCGAAGAGCATAAGGAGATTTTTGAACAAGAAAGCTCCGACCGTTCCTTCGAGGAAGAAACCAAGCTGTCAGGCTTCAGCGCTGCACCTGTTAAGAACGAAGGCTCTGCCATCTCTTACGATGCTGCACAAGAAGCATGGACAGCACGCTACACGCACGAAACCATCGCAATGGGGTTTGCAATCACTGAAGAAGCGATTGAAGACAACTTGTACGACTCTTTGTCGTCTCGTTACACCAAAGCATTGGCTCGCGCTATGGCGTACACTAAGCAAGTTAAAGCAGCGTCTATTTTAAATAACGCCTTTGACGCTGGCCACACTTATGGCGACGGCACGACTTTGTGCTCCACGTCCCATACGTTGGTTAGTGGTGGAGCAAACTCAAACCGCCCTGCAGTGGCTACTGACCTTAACGAGACTTCCTTAGAAGCCGCCGTTATTCAGATGGCTGGCTGGACGGATGAGCGTGGTCTATTGATTGCTGCTAAGCCTAAGAAGCTGATTGTACCTGCGGCCCTACAGTTCGTAGCAACTCGTTTGCTAGATACTGAAAGCCGCGTAGGTACTGCTGACAACGATGTCAACGCCTTACGAAACAATGGTTCAATTCCGGGTGGTTTCTCTATTAACCATTACCTAACGGATACCAACGCATGGTTCTTGTCGTCTGACATACCTAATGGTCTGAAGCACTTCGTACGTACTCCTATGAGTACGTCTATGGATGCTGACTTCGATACAGGTAACAGTCGTTATAAGGCTCGTGAGCGTTACTCATTTGGTGTGAGTGATCCATTAGCTATCTTCGGTAGCGCTGGCGCATAACGCTAGTTAATGAATGAGCCCTCCTTAGTGAGGGCTTTTTTGTGGGCGCATAATAAGTTGACATATGCGCCCACACAAACTACTCTATGAGTTACTAGGAAACATTACGCACTCGACGGACCTAGCCGACGACATGCAGACAAGTGCGTACAACTCGCATGTGAGGAATCACTTATGTCTAGCACTACATTTTCCGGTCCAATAACCTCGACCGCTGGTTTCGTCGGTACCCTAACTGGTACCGCAGTAGTTACTACGTATACCGTAGCTAACGCCCCTTCTGCCGCCACTGCTGGCGCAGGTTCTGTTGTCTATGTTTCTAACGGCGCTGCCGGTTCCGCTATCTTAGCGTTCTCCGATGGTACTAACTGGAAGCGCTCAGACACAGGCGCAACTATTGCCGCTGCATAACGGAGGTACTGACAATGAGTCATACTGATGTAAGTTCGGTAACACTTACCGCAACAGGTACCGTACATACGGGTTTAACCCGTATCCGTGGTATTTACTTTGTATCCTCTGGTGTCGCTGGTAGCATCACTATTAAAGATGGTGGCGCATCCGGCGTAACAAAGATTCTAATGGCCACACCCGCCGCTGTAGGCTCGGATAACATGCTTATGCCGTCCAACGGTGTATTGTTTCGTACTGATGCCCACGTTACGTTGAGTAACGTGACTTCAGCGACGTTTGTTCACGGGTAACAGGAGTGGCTACCTCAGGCACAAGTACGTTCGATATGAGCTTTGCAGAAATTGCAGAGGAGGCATGGGAACGCGCTGGTAGGGAAATGCGTTCGGGGTACGACCTCAGAACCGCACGCCGCTCCATGAACCTGATGACTATTGAGTGGCAGAACCGTGGGATTAACATGTGGACCATCGAGGAGGGTACTTTACCTCTAGTCGCGGGCACCGCAGAATATACGTTACCTGCGGACACTATAGATCTTCTGGATCACGTGATACGTACAGGTAACGGGTCTCAGTCTACTCAGCAGGACATAAATATTAATCGTATAAGCGTCAGCACGTACGCTACTATCCCGAATAAGCTGTCCCGTGCTCGCCCTATTCAGTTATGGATACAACGACTACGAGACGCCCCTAAAGTTACCCTGTGGCCTATCCCCGATTCTGATAACTATACGTTACAGTATTGGAGGCTACGTAGGGTGCAGGATGCGGGTAATGGTGTGGAGACTGCGGACATGAATTTCCGATTCCTCCCTTGCTTAGTAGCAGGATTGGCATACTATATTGCTATGAAGATCCCTGAGTTAACAGATCGTATAGGGATGCTCAAGCAGATATATGACGAACAGTTCCAGCTTGCTGCGGACGAAGATAGGGAGAAGACTTCCCTTCGGCTGGTCCCTAAAATAGGGGGATACTAGCGTGGCGTCGCAGTTCGCATCGGGACGTAATGCCCTCGCAGAGTGCGACCGCTGCGGGTTCCAGTATAAATTACGTACTCTACGTGTGGAGTACGTTAAAGGGAGGGATACAAATGTTAAAGTATGTAAGGCATGTTGGGACGGAGATCACCCGCAGCTGCAGTTGGGTAGATACCCAGTTGTCGATGCTCAAGCAGTCCGTGACCCTCGTCCTGATTTTTCAGGTTATGCCCAGAGTAGAGCGATCATTAGCCCAGTTACGGAAGTGGTTGGGTCAGGATTCCTCGGATACGCAAGCGTAACGACGACGTAGAGATTAGGTATGAACTACACAGACCTTAAAACAAACATAGAAGACATCTGCGAGCAGACGTTTACTACGGCCCAGCTGGATATGTTTATACAGCAGGCGGAACAGAAAATCTATGAGTCTGTAGATATCCCTGCGCTACGTAAAAACTCTGCGGGTACTGTGACCTCTGGAAACAGATTCCTAAGTGCCCCCACTGACTTCCTATACCCAAACAGTCTATCAGTAACAGATGGATCAGGTAATGTTACCTTCCTACTCAACAAGGATTCTAACTTTATACGAGAGGCGTACCCTAACGTGTCAACCACAAGCGCGCCTCTATTTTACGCCCTGTATAATAGTAATACGTTCCTGTTAGCCCCCACACCGGACTCAAACTACACTGTTGAGCTTCATTATGGGAGTTACCCTGAGTCTATTGTAACTGCGAGCACTACATGGTTAGGTAACAATTTTGACTCCGCATTACTGAATGGTTCGTTGTTAGAAGCGATACGATTTATGAAAGGCGAGACAGATATGGTAGATATGTACAGTAAGATGTATCTACAATCCCTACAACTATTAAAGAATTTAGGGGACGGCAAACTGCGTCAGGACAAATACCGTTCTGGGCAACTACGCGCCCCTGTTGGCTAAGGAATAACTTATGGCGATTACACAGGCACTATGTACATCATTTAAAGTCGCAGTATTAAACGCTGAGATAGACTTTAGTTCAGGCACTTCGCAGGTGTTTAAAGTAGCATTGTATACGTCTTCTGCTACGCTTAGCGCAGCTACTACAGCGTACTCTGCAACGAATGAAACTTCAGGGGCAGGCTATACTGCGGGTGGCAACACGCTAACCATATCAGCTAACCCTGCATCTTCGGGGACGACTGCCTTCCTAGACTTTTCGGACTCTGTATGGAGTTCCGCGACGTTGACCGCACGGGGGGCATTGGTGTATTTAGCCAACGGGGGTACTAACCCCGCTATCGCAGTATTGGATTTTGGATCAGATAAATCGTCTTCTAGTGGTGATTTCACTGTCCAGTTCCCCACTGCGGACTCGACTAACGCAATTATCCGCATCTCTTAGGAGGTCACGTGCCATCACCAATAGATTTTGTAGGCTGGGGTTCTGGCGGATGGGGGCAAACTGCATGGGGCACTGACCTTTCTGGGGTAGTCGTTGACGGTGTGGTAGGTACAAGCGCCCTAGGTACAGTTGGGGTTACAGCCACAGCCACATTCGCAGTGAGCGGGGTTGTTGGAGCTGGTGCTGTTGGTAACGCCATAGCCTTCGTTAGTGTTACTGTAGTAGTATTAGGAGTATCAGCAGTAGGGGCGGCAGGTAATGCCTCAGTTTGGGGGGAGATCCCCGACGGACAAACTCCCAATTGGGAGTCCGTAAACGACCAAAACAACATTATTTGGCAAGATATAGCCGCATGAGGTAGCCCATGGCCACACAGTATAGTACTTTATTAAAATTAGCCCTTCCCGCACAGGGGGAATTAAGTGGCACGTGGGGAGATGTTGTCAACGATAACGTCACCTCCATGATCGAAGAGGCTATTGCTGGTCGTGCGGTAATTGATACGTGGACTGCTAACGCCCACACGTTAACAGTAGCTGATGCCACTACGTCAGAGTCCCGAGCTGCAATATTAGAGCTTACAGACTCAGGTACCGCCCTAACAGGTGCAGGTACGGTGGTCTGCCCTACTTCATCTAAAATATACCTTGTCAACAATGCCTCAGGGCAAGCAGTTACTGTCAAGACTTCCGCTGGTACTGGTGTGAGTGTCCCCACTGGGGATACAGTAATACTATATTGTGACGGTACGAACGTACTTTCAGGTACAGGCTCTTACCTAACTAAGGCAAGTAACCTATCCGATGTCGCCAGTGCTGCAACAGCTAGAACTAACTTAGGCGTTGCTATTGGTACTGATGTACAAGCCTACGACGCTGACACCGCTAAACTAGATGTCGCACAAACTTGGACAGCGAACCAAACTATAACAGGCACAATGGACGCAGCAACCGTTGAGTTTGATGCCTTGTCTGGTACAGGCGCGGTTTCCATAACGGACATCAAAGACGAAGATAACATGGCATCAAACAGTGCCACAATGCTTGCTACACAGCAAAGCATTAAAGCATATGTCGATGCGCAAGTGGGTACCGCTGATACGCTTTCAGAAGTGTTGGTGCTTGGTAACACTTCGGGTGGTACAAATGTCGAGTTATCCACCACGGACAAAGTTCAGTTTCGTGATGCCACTATATACATTAACTCCAGCGTCGATGGCCAGCTTGATATTGTCGCAGACACTGAGGTTCAGATTACCGCGACTACGGTTGATTTAAACGGAATACTTAATGTTTCGGGTAATATTGTAGCGGGGGGCACAGTTGACGGTCGTGATGTATCTGTTGATGGTAGTAAGTTAGACGGTATTGAAGCCAATGCTACTGCAGATCAAACTAAGGCTGACATAGATGCCTTGGGTATTGCCGCAACGAGTGTTACGGGTGCGCAAGCAAGCGCAATTACAGCTAACACCGCTAAGACAGGAATTACTTCTGGGCAAGCAAGCGAAATTACAGCTAACACCGCTAAGGTAACTAACGCTACGCATACTGGTGATGTAACTGGCGGTACAGTCCTAACTATAGCTGCTGGCGCTGTAGACATAGCCATGTTATCTACTACAGGTACAGCGGGGTCTACTACGTTCTTACGTGGTGATAATACGTGGGCTACTGCTGGCTCTACTAGTGCTAGTGACTTAACGTCAGGTACTTTAGCTGATGGTAGATTCCCTGCTACGTTACCTGCTATCAGTGGCGCTAATCTGACTAACCTACCTGTTAGTGGGGCTACTGATATTAATGGTTTAACTGACGGTATTAATGACAATAGCTCAGTTGGTCTAGGTACAGGTGCTTTAGCTAATGATGATGGTACTACTAATTCAAATACTGCTGTAGGTACTAGTGCTTTAAACGCTAACACCACGGGTCCTAAGAACACAGCTACGGGTCATTCGGCTTTATACTCTTCTACCTCAGGTTATAATAACACAGCTAGTGGTTATAAAGCTTTATATGCTAACACTACAGGCAATCTGAATACAGCTACGGGCACAAATTCTTTAACCTCTAACACCACAGGTACCCATAACACAGCCATTGGTAATTTTTCTTTAGGTTGGAACACCACAGGCAATTACAACACAGCTAGTGGTAATTATTCTTTACAAAAAAACACCACAGGTTATAGGATCACAGCTCTTGGTGCTGAAGCTTTAAGGGCTAACACCACAGGGCTTCTAAACATTGGTGTAGGCTACGGTGCTGGTGATGCTATCACTACAGGATCTAACAACACCATCATTGGTGACTACGCTGGCACAACAGCTCTAGCTGATACTGTTGTTATTGCTGCGGGTACTACTGAACGATTGAAGATTGATGCGAGTGGTATTCAAGTTAACGGAGCTGCTTTGGCTCTCGGTGCCACTAGTATTAATGGTCTTAGTGATGGTTATGCTGTTACTACCTCTGTTGGTCTAGGTACTGGAGCATTGACTAACGATGATGGTACTAGTAACGCAAACACAGCAGTAGGTGATGACGCACTCAATACTCTTACCACGGGCAGGTTCAATGTTGCTGTTGGTAAAGATTCGATGCTATCTACTACGACAGGCGAATATAACGTGGCTATTGGTGGTAGTGCTTTACGCTTAAACACCACGGCGAATAATAATACGGCGGTTGGTTATGGTACTTTATATAGAAATCTCACAGGTATTAAAAATACTGCTGTAGGTAATAACGCACTTTATAACTCCACAGCCTCAGAGATTACTGCTATTGGTGTTGAGGCTTTAGAAGCTAACACCACAGGTGCTGATAACACTTCTATGGGTTATCAGTCTTTAAAGTTTAATACCACAGGTAGTCGGAACACGGCTGTTGGTCATGAGGCTTTAAGGAATAACAGCACTGGTAATAATAACACAGCTATTGGTAAGGAGTCTTTAAGGAATAACACCTCTGGTAATTACAACACAGCTAGTGGTTTTTATTCTTTAAATGCTAACACCACGGGGTCTTGGAACACAGCTGCTGGTCATGGTGCTTTACTATCTAACACTACAGGATCTTATAACACAGCTTCCGGCTATAAGGCTTTAAAAGCTAGCACCACGGGTACAAAGAACACGGCTAGTGGCTATAAAGCTTTATACGCTAACACCACAGGTAGCTACAACACAGCTTCTGGTCATAACTCTTTACAAGTTAACACTACAGGTACCTTTAACGTAGCCTATGGTTATCAATCTTTACTCTTTAACACCACAGGTAGTAATAACACAGCCAGTGGTTATTCTGCTTTAAAAGTTAACACCACAGGTCGATGGAACACAGCTAGTGGTTATAGAGCTTTATGGTCAAACACTACATCTGACAATAACACAGCCTATGGTCACGATGCTCTAAGGTTAAATACTACAGGCACTATAAACATAGGTGTAGGCTACGGTGCTGGTGATGCTATCACTACTGGCTCTAACAACACCATTATAGGTGATTACGCTGGTACTACCACTCTAGCTGATACTGTTGTTATTGCTGCTGGCACTACTGAGCGATTGAAGATTGACGCTAGTGGTTTATCTATTAACGGAGTTGCTTTGGCTAGTGGAGCCACTAGTATTAATGGCCTAAGTGATGGTTATAACGTAGGTGGATCAGTTGGTTTAGGTACTGGTGCATTAGCCAATGATGATGGTACTACTAA
>TARA_R110000803_G_scaffold49809_3_pt1 | contig 12487 bp, 18 predicted proteins | sample TARA_R110000803 | Tara Oceans TARA_R110000803 (sample SAMEA4397772) | marine metagenome | biome: Polar Biome; feature: [SRF] surface water layer (ENVO:00010504); material: water (ENVO:00002006), including particulate matter (ENVO:01000060) such as... | depth 5 m | reverse complement strand
ATTCAAGAACCATTCGTAGAGCTATACAAACCCAGAGATCAAAGGTTTAGTATAAAAGATAACCTAGTATACGGATATTACAATCTATATAACAACACCAGCCGTCCTACCAATAGTTTTAACTCTATTAACCTTGCAGCACTTCCTAAGAAGGAGGAGTATCGTAACTGTATCATTCCAAAGTATGATAGTTTTGTTGAGATAGACTTTGATGGGTACCACGTTCGGTTGATAGCAGATGCGGTCGGTCATGAGTTTACTTCTGAGAGTGTACACGTTCAACTAGGAAGAGAGTACTTTAATACCCAAGAACTAACAGAGGAGCAGTATGCAGCAAGTAAGCAATTGACCTTTGAACAGATGTATGGAGGGATACAAGAGAAGTATCGTTATATAGAATTCTTTGATAAGGTTGTGGGACTAAAGAATACCCTATGGAAGGACTACTGTGACAAAGGATATGCAACAGCACCCATCTCAGGTAAGAAGTTTAGTACCAGGTTAAAAGATATGCATGCATTAAAATTAATGAATTATATCATCCAAAATTTGGAAACCTCAAGAAATATCCTTATCTTGAAAGAAGTATTAAGATACTTACAGACAAAGAAAAGCAGTATAGCTCTGTACACCTACGATGCAATTCTCTTCGATATTAGCGAAGAAGACCAAAATATCGTAGAGGAGTTGCAAATAATTATGAGTGAGAATGGGAAGTACCCCGTTAAAACAAAACAAAATAGTACCCTACTTTTATGATTTACGATTCTATTTATAACGAAAGCGAAAACTTTGTTATAGACGATATGAGCAACAAGCTGATCTGCACCTTTACAACACCCGATAATCTCGACTCAACACTAGAAGATATCCAAAGGGATTATACAATCCTTTATGATAAGATTTTTGTGCTCGAGTGTAAGAGTATGGACGAGTATGTGTGTACCTATAACATAGATTTGAACAATCTCAAGTCTCTTCCACCCAATACCGTTCAGGTACATCGGAAGAAAGACACAAACACATTGTACACTATCAATGCACTCAACGCTATCATCAAAGAAGAGAACGGTGGCATGCTTGACAAGAACTTCAAAATTAACTGGACGCACTACAAAAACTGTATGCTTCTCACCTCTGGCAATGAGCCAAAACGAATTAACACACGATTACACAAAATAATCGACCTATCTGTTGACTCGTACTAGATTTCTTAGTATATTACATCATTAATTAGTTATTAACCTAAAATTAGTTTTAGAATGGGAATGGATTTAAACGCCATCAAGAGCAGACTATCTGCAATGAACGACACGGGCCAACGTAAGGAACGTGTAGACCCAGAAAAGGTTTTCTGGAGACCCACACAGGGTAAACATCAAATTCGTATCGTACCATCTGCGTATGATCCTAACTATCCTTTTAAGGAGCTTTTCTTCCACTACGGTGTAGGTAAGTACCCAATGCTTGCTTTGAGCAACTTTGGTGAGCAGGATCCTATTGTAGACTTTGTACAAGAACTACGTAAGACATCTGACAAAGACAATTGGTCTCTATCAGGTAAACTTAATCCAAAGCTTCGTGTATTTGCTCCAGTAGTAGTACGTGGAGAAGAGGACAAAGGAGTTCGTCTATGGGGATTTGGTAAAAACATCTATAAGGAGCTTCTTGCCCTTGCAGAGGATGAGGATGTAGGTGACTACACTGACGTTACAAATGGCTTCGATCTAATCGTAGAGCAACAGCCAGGTAACCCATATCCACAGACTTCTGTACGCATTAAGCCTAAGATGTCTGAACTATCTTCAGATAACACACAAGTAGAGTCTTGGTTGAAAGAACAACCAGCACCGTTAGAGTCTTACACAAAGTACGATTACGACTTCATCAAGAAGCAACTAGCAGCTTGGTTAGATCCGGATGCAGCTGAAGAGCAATCTCCAGCAGCAGCAGCTCCTACTTACAAGGCAGTTGCAACACCATCACCAACACCACCTGTAAACAATTTCACTACTGCACAAGCAGCACCTGCTAAGAACAGTCCAGTGAATAAGTTTGATGAGATGTTTGGTGGCGAATCTAACGACTTACCATTTTAATATATGGCTAAGACAAGATCAGCATCAGAGGCAGCTTCTAACAAGGTTAGATCTAACTTCGACCTTGGGAACTTTAAGAAGAGTAAGAAACTTTCTACAGCGAGTATAAAGTTTAAGGAGCAACAATGGATTCCAATGTCTCCGGCTTTTAAAGAGATAACCTCAGTACCTGGTATTGCTCACGGTCATATTACTATCTTACGTGGTCATAGTGACACAGGAAAGACTACAGCTCTCTTAGAGGCTGCAGTTAATGCTCAGAAGATGGGCATACTTCCTGTGTTCTTGATTACGGAGATGAAGTGGAACTGGGACCATGCTAAGGAAATGGGACTTCAGTTCGATGAGATAGCAGATGAGGATACGGGTGAGATCGTAGACTATGATGGCTTCTTTTTGTATCAAGATAGATCAACACTTCAAACAATTGAAGATGTAGCAGCATTTATCGCAGATATGATGGATGAGCAAAAGAAAGGAAACTTACCTTACGATATGTGTTTCTTCTGGGATTCAGTAGGATCAGTTCCATGTGAACTATCTATACGATCTAATAAGAATAACAACGAATGGAATGCAGGAGCAATGAGTACGCAGTTTGGTGGCAACATCAATCAAAAGATTCTTCTTTCTCGTAAAGAAGGTATACCGTACACCAACTCTCTTGTAGCCATTAACAAGGTATGGACTTCTAAGCCCTCCTCTCCAATGGGTCAACCAAGAATGGAGAACAAAGGTGGAACAACAATGTGGTACGATTCATCGGTAATTATTACATTTGGTAATGTAACCAACTCAGGTACTTCTAAGATTAAAGCAATCAAAGATGGTAAGACAGTTGAGTACGCTAAACGTACAAATATCCAAGTTGATAAGAATCACATCAATGGAGTCACAACACGAGGTAAGATTATAATGACAAGTCACGGATTCATCTTGGATGACAAGAGAGCACTTGATAAGTATAAAGACCAGACTAAAGACAAATGGTTTAGCTTCTTCGGAACAACAGATTTCGATCTAGTAGAAGATGCACCAATGGAAGAAGATGGTGGAAATACTAAAACCATGTTTAATGGGGAATAACTACCTAGACCTTTTGAACACTCTTCAAAAGAAAGAACCGCAGACTCGTAACAGCCATGTAATGTTTGTTGACTGTATGAATATGTTCATCAGAGGGTTTGCAATGATTCCAGCAATTAATCCGCAAGGTCAGCCCGTAGGCGGCCTTGTGGGCTTCTTGCGCTCACTCAACTTCACCACAAGACATATACAACCTACCAGGGTTATATTAGTGTTTGATGGTATAGGATCGAAGACCAATAGACAGAATATTGATCCTGAGTATAAGGGTACCAGAGGAATGAAGAGGATTACAAATTGGGACTTCTATGATAACCATGATCAAGAGAGAGCAAGTTTCTCTACACAGATGGATAGACTCATAGACTACCTACATCAACTTCCCGTTGATATGATATCCGTAGACAAACAAGAAGCAGATGACATCATTGCAGTATTGGCAAAGAAGTTAGAGGCAGAGGGTAACAGCTCGACTATTGTATCTTCGGATAAAGATTACCTACAACTACTATCAGATAAGATAAAAGTGTATGCTCCAATCAAAAAGAAGCTATATGATGTAGATACGTTCGTTGAAGAGGTAGGCATTCTACCTAAGAACTTTATCTACTACAAATCACTTTTAGGAGATAACTCAGATAACATACCAGGTGTAAAAGGATTAGGACCAAAGACCTTGAAAAAGATCTTCCCTAAATTTGGAACAGAGGTAGTTGCTGAGGGATTAGAATATGTGTTTGATGAGTGTGAGAGTAATCTTGAGGGCAAGAAGATTTATGCAACAGTATTAGAGAGAGCAGAAAGAATTCAAACAAACTACCAGTTAATGGATCTACACCACATAGAGCTTCTTCCGAGAGATGAGAAGTATGTGATGGACATATTCAACAACACAAGTTCAGCTTTGAATATCTACAGCTTCACTAAGATGGTTGATGATGATAAGTTGGATGGCCACTTCACAAAGAACACAGAAGGATGGTTGGAACATTTTCGTTTCTTAACCCAACAAAAGGCATAAAGAAGTTGTATTCCACAACTAAGTTTCGTATCTTGCATTAAGCAATAAGAGTTTTAAACAATAAGTTATAATGGCAGCATTACAGAAGTTATCCCAATACGGGAAAGGCTTCCAGGTGAAAGTACTTGGTTCCTTACTTACAGATAAAGCATTCCTTTTAAATGTACGAGATGTGCTGCAAATGGACTATTTTGATTCAGAATCGCACAAATGGATCGTACGTCAAGCCACAGAGTACTTCGATAAGTACCATGCTACAATTACCATGGATGTTTTAAAAGCAGAGCTTCTAAAGCAAGACAACAAGGTATTGCAGCTAGCAGTAAAAGAGGAGTTACGCAATTCGTATCAAGCTACTCAGGATGATCTTGAGTACGTACAAGAGGAGTTTTCTACCTTCTGTAAGAACCAAGAGCTTAAGCGAGCGCTATTAGACTCTGCAGAACTCTTAAACAGCGGTGACTACGACGCTATCCGTAGTATGATTGAGAAGGCTATTAAGGCTGGGATGGATAAGAACATCGGTCTCGATTATGCAAAGGACATCGAATCAAGATACAGAGAAGATTTTAGACCAACTATCCCAACACCTTGGGAGGTCTTGAATGAAAATATTGGAGGAGGATTTGGTCCTGGGGATTTAATTATTGTGTTTGGTAATCCAGGTGGTGGAAAATCATGGACTATGGTAGCGATGGCTGCTCACGCTCTGTCATTAGGTTACAATGTTAACTATTACACCTTAGAATTAGGTGAGGGTTATGTAGGTAAGCGTTTCGATGCATACTTTACAGGCACTACAATGGATAAGATTGGAACGCAGAGAGAAGCAGTCGAGAAGATTTTAGAGGGTTTACCTGGTAAATTAATCGTGAAAGAGTACCCACCAAAACAAGCATCAGTCACTACTATTAAAAGTCATATCCAAAAGTGTGCCGACATGGATCATAAGGCTGATATGGTAATCATTGACTACGCTGATTATTTGAGAGCACCTTCTAAAGGTAAATTCTCAGAGCGTAAAGATGAGATTGACGATGTCTATGTTGCGTGTAAGGGGTTAGCAAAAGAGCTCCAGATACCAATCCTCACTCCTTCCCAAGTAAACCGTGCAGGTGCTAAGGATGATGTCATCGAAGGCGACAAGGCTGCAGGTTCATATGATAAGTTGATGGTTGCTGACATGGCCTTCTCCCTTTCTCGTAAGAAAGAAGATAAGGTTAGTGGAACAGGAAGGTGGCATATCATGAAGAACCGCTACGGTATGGATGGTATGACCTACAATGTGAAAATGAACACAGATAACGGTCATATGGATATTATAGAGGGAGAAGACGGAGTATATGTCCCTCCAGCATCACAAGATACATCAATAGCAGGAGTCGATACAACAGATAGAACTCTCCTAGCGAAAAAGTTTTTTGAAATGCAAAACAAGAAGGGGTAATATATATTCTATTTATTTCTCACCCAACAGAATCTACAAATAATAATACTAAATTTAATAGAGATAATGAGTCTACTAACGGAACGCGTCGTCTACAAACCTTTCGAATACCCAGAAGCAAAAGACTTCTGGCTTAAACAACATCAAGCACACTGGTTACACACAGAGGTCCCTATGGCCAACGACGTAGCTGACTGGAATTCAAACCTAAAAGATCACGAGAAGAATGTTATTGGAGGTATCCTAAAAGGGTTTGCTCAAACAGAGACAGTTGTGAATGATTACTGGACAGGTCTTGTAACAAAATGGTTCCGTAAGCCTGAGGTCATTATGATGGCTACAACCTTTGGAGCCTTTGAAACTATCCATGCAGAAGCTTATTCTTTATTAAATGAGCAATTGGGCTTAGATAACTTTGCAGAGTTCTTGGAAGATGAGAGTACAGCAGCAAAGATTGAGTCTTTGATGAAAGTTAGAGACGGTCACAACGGTGTAACAGATTACCACGAAGTCGCAAGATCATTAGCAATCTTCTCAGCATTTACTGAAGGAGTAAACTTATTCTCTTCATTTGCAGTATTGTTATCGTTTAAGATGAGAAACAAACTAAAGGGTGTTGGACAGATTGTTGAATGGTCGGTACGTGATGAATCTTTACACTCTCAAGCAGGATGTTGGTTATTTAGAACTTTAATGGAAGAGCATCCAGAGTTTAAAACCGAGAAGCTTATCACCGAGATCAGAGAAGCAGCAACAGCAGCATTACAGTTAGAATTCAATTTCATCGATAAGATCTTTGAGATGGGTGATTTAGAGAATCTTTCTAAAGAAGAATTAAAGAACTTTATTAAGCATAGAGTAAACACCAAGATGGGTGACTTAGGTCTAAAGCCACTAATCCCTTCTAGCGAGATTGATCAAGGTGCTTTAAAGACAATGTTATGGTTTGATGCAGTAATTGCAGGTAAACAGCATACAGACTTCTTTGCAGCTAGAGTAACCAACTACTCCAAAGGACACATGGAGTGGGATGCAGCATCAATGTTCTAGTAGAACAAATCAACACAAGCAGTAGTAGTATAAACAAATTGAACAAAGTAGAAGATGTCGGATAGCATTTACGTAGACTATAGTGATTGGGTAGCAGGAAAAGATTACCCAGAATGGATGAGTGAAATCTCATTAGCAACAATATCAAAAGGATATTTAATACCAGGTGAAACACCTAAGAAGGCTTATAAACGTGTAGCAGATACTGTAGCGAACCGATTAGGTAAGCCAGAACTCTCAGCAAAGTTCCAAAGATATATGTGGAAAGGCTGGTTAAACTTAGCTTCTCCAGTACTATCCAACACAGGTACAGATAGAGGGCTTCCAATCTCTTGTTTCGGTATAGATACACCGGACTCAATTAGAGGTATTGGATTAACCAATGCAGAGCTTATGAAGCTTACTTCTGTAGGTGGAGGTGTGGGTATTAGTCTTTCTCGAGTAAGAGGTAGAGGTAACCGTATTACAGGTAATGGCATCAGCGAAGGCATCGTCCCATGGGCAAAGATTTATGATTCAACGATCATTGCAACTAACCAGGGTTCAGTTCGTAGAGGAGCAGCATCCGTTAACTTGGATATCAATCACGTTGATATTAAGGAGTTTCTACAGATCCGTAGACCAAAGGGTGATGCAAACCGTCAGTGTTTAAACCTACACCAAGCTGTCGTCGTAGATGATGCCTTCATGAACAGACTAGAAAGAAGAGACCCAGAAGCAATGGAGCTATGGGTTCAGATTTTGAAATCTAGAGTAGAGACTGGTGAGCCTTATATTATGTTTAAGGATAATGTAAACAAAGTTAATCCTTTAGCCTATACAAAGAATAACTTAGATGTTACTATGACAAACATCTGTAGTGAGATAACTCTACACACGGATGAGGAGCATAGTTTTATTTGCTGTTTATCATCAGTTAACGTAGCAAGATACGAAGAGTGGAAGAACACAGATCTTATAGAGACTTCAATATACTTCCTTGATGGAGTATTAGAGGAATTCCTATATAAGACAGAGGGTAAGGATTCTTTAATCAGAACATACCGCTCAGCTAAAAAAGGTAGAGCATTGGGCTTAGGAGTATTAGGATGGCACACATTCTTGCAGCAGCAGGGAATACCATTTAACTCCATCGCATCAACAGCTTGGACACATAAGATCTTCTCTCAGATTAAAACCGAAGCAGAAGCAGCTTCAAGAAAATTAGCAGAAGAATATGGAGAACCAGAATGGTGTAGAGGAACAGGAATGCGTAACACCCACCTTATGGCAATCGCTCCTACAGTTTCTAATAGTACTATCTCCGGAGGTGTATCTGCTGGTATTGAGCCTATCCCAGCCAACATTTATACGTTCAATTCTAACAAAGGTACATTTATTCGTAAGAACCCTGTTCTGGAAACGTACTTGGAAGAGAAAGGACATAGCACTGATGAGGTCTGGAAGCAGATACTACAGGACAAAGGATCGGTAGCAAACCTACCAGAAGACATCATGCCGATAGAAGATAAGGAGGTATTCCTAACCTTTGCAGAGATTAATCAATTAGGATTAGTAGAGCAGGCTGGTATACGTCAGAAGTATATTGATCAGGCTATGAGTTTAAATTTAGCCTTCGATCCAACAGATAGTCCTAAGTTTATTAACCTAGTACACCAAACAGCTTGGAAGTTAGGAATTAAGACACTATACTACCTAAGAACGGATTCAGTAATCAACGGTGACATTGGTAGCCGTACTTCAGAAGATTGTTTATCTTGTGATGGTTAATATCTATTTATTACTATGAAATTAGTAAAAGAAGCACAAGTAAGCGAAGACTTACAATATCACTTAGAAGAGAACCTAGCCCTAGCCGAGAACGTGTTTAGGGCAGGTTCCTCTAAGTACTTTTCAATGTTTAATGAGGTAAGAGCTTTAGCACAAGCAGGAGCTATAGAGTTATCGGAGGAAGATAGCATGTTCATTAACGAGACAGAGATTGGTGAGTATGGACATTACGAAGGTAAGTTAGTTCCATTAGGATTTCCAATTCCAGAAGAGGGAGCTCTTGAAGAGGCAGAATACAAAGGAAAGGAAGTAGCTCTCAACAAACCGAAGAGAGGTGGTTCAAAGAAGTTTTATGTATACACCAGAAATCCAAAAACTGGTAATACTTTGAAGGTTGCATTTGGAGCAAAAGATGGTGGAGGTAACTTAGCTGTAAAGTTAAAAGATCCTCAAGCACGTAAGAACTTTGCTACACGTCATGACTGTAAGAACAAAACAGACAAAACAAAACCTTCCTATTGGAGTTGTAGACTTCCCGCATATGCTAAGGCATTGGGTCTTTCCCAAACAGGAGCACGATGGTGGTAGGTAAATTCCCTTTCGAAGAAGAAATAGTAGGACCCAGACTATCTGTTAGAACCTTTGATCCACATTACGACTCTGAAGAGTTTGTGTGGCACAGAGATAGACAGGATAGAATAATAACGGTCATCGATCCAGGTGGATGGAAGTTCCAGTTTGAAAACGACCTTCCAATGGACTTGGAAGAGAACTTTACATTCAAAATAAGTAAAGGAACATATCACAGAGTTATACCTGGTGACGATTACCTAGAAATTTTAGTAGAAAAATTATGACAGTTTTATTTTTATTAGGTCTTACATTCTTAACAATCTTTCTTGTTTGGAATTTCAACAAACAGTTAGAGAAGCTTAAAGCAGATCACGAAGCAGAACTAAAGAGTAAAGTATTAGAAGCTCGTAGAGACGGTAAGCAACGTAGTGCAGCAGTACAATGGGGTAAGAGTATCGAGCACTTTGTCCCGTTTATGGAAGATTTCCCAATCCCAGTAGAAGATGTAACCTTTATAGGAATGCCTATCGACTATGTAGGCTTTACAGAAAGTACAGACAAGAAGAAGTGTGCAGTACATTTTGTAGAAGTTAAGAGTGGTAAATCTATCTTAGCATCTAAGCAAAGGAACATCAGAGATGCAATCAAAGCAGGACGAGTTCATTGGCATGAAGTATCAGTAGAAGGAAACTCAGAGAAAGAGTTGCTAGATTAGAACTTTTTTCGTATCTTATAGGAAAGAAATTAGTTATGACAAAATTACAGTTATTAGAAGAGAAGCGAGTTGAGTATATTAATCAACTAGTGGAACTACGAGTGTGGTCGTTATACAACGAAGACGTAGAAACTACACAAGCAATCAAAGAGTTAGAAGACACATTAGATTCCTTAGATCTCAAAATTAACACCCTCCGTAATGAATAGAGCAATCGTAACAGGGTTCCTACTATTCCTTCTTGGTCAGGGTATGATCTGGTATCAAACAAACTCTCAGTTCTTCAACACATGGGCTAAGGAACATCCCCTTATCATGGCATTGGCCGGATGGCCAATCTCCTATATACTAATTGTAGCATCTAGATACGTGGTAACGGGATTTGATGGACAACTATGGCCAGGTAGGTTATTGGGATTCGCATCAGGAATGATTGTAATGGCGATATTAACATATGCCCACATGGGAGAGAGTATCACAATGAAAACTGGGATAACTCTTTTGTTGGCATTAGCCATAACATTAATTCAAGTTTTTTGGAAATAAACGTTGCCTTGCATCAATAAAAGGCGTATATTTAGGTATATGAAAAAGGTTATATTATTATTAGCAATCAGTCCGGTATTTGTATCATCAATCACACCGGAACCAATACAAGTCTCTTATGAAGAAACTATTGTGGAAGTTAAGCGAAAAGACATTCAATTGGATAGTCCTACGCCAACCGATCTTATCGATGCCCTTATTCTTGTTGAGTCTAGGGGTAATGATAGTGCTATTGGCGACAGGCATCTTGTAGGTAATGAGGCAGTAGGAGCACTACAGATCAGACCTATTATGGTTAGAGAAGTGAACCGCATATTAAAACTACAAGGTAAGATCCAACGATTTAAATTAAAAGATAGGTTTGATAGGCAAAAATCTATTAATATGTTTATAGTGTGGAAGAAATGGCACCACCCAAACTCCGACCTAGAGAAAATAGCTCGTAATTGGAATGGAGGTCCAAGAGGGTATCAATACGAACGTACATTTAAGTATTGGCTGAAGGTACAAAAAGAACTCAATAATGTTAATTAGGTTTAAAGATCTACGAGGATACGTTGTAACAGATGACAACACTGGAGAGATGCTATCAGTAGTAGTAGTCAATGGTGACAAATCTACCTTCAAGACCTTTCACAGTTATAAAAGAGAAGGAACTAAATACTTTAAGATATGATAGAAACACTACGACACATTTTCGGACTTTGCGGAGACCATTGGCATCCAAATATTTGGACATTAGTTGCAGGTGGATTTGGATTAATGCCAATTTTTTCGTATATTAAGTTTAGAATAAAAGGACTAAGGAACTATTTAAAGTAATCATATGGGAGACGGGAGAACAGAAATGTACAAAGGTATGTGGGCAAAGACCACTACATTAGATGAATTGAGAAAAGATCTATACCCAATTGGTAAGGCACCAGAGAAGAAAGAGGTAGAAATTGACCACATGCCAGACCAATATAAACATAAAGTAGTAAGCTTTATTAAGTCAGGAATTCGTATCTTAGGATATGGAAGTATCTGGATTAGTATTGATATAGGAGTTACTTTGCTTATATTAGCAGAGGTAGTAGGAATCGGAGAAGAATTAGTATAATGAAGTATTTAAAGTTTGAGGCAAGCTGGTGTGGTGCTTGTAAGATGATTAAACCCACCCTACGTAAAGTAGAGGAAGCAGGAATTCAAGTAGAGGTTGTTGATGCAGAGCATAACACAGAACTCGTTACAAAGTTTAATATTAAGAACCTACCTACGGTAATCTTAGTAGACGACTCACACAAAGAGTACTACCGCTTTGCCGGCACAAGAGCTACATCAGAAGAGTATTTAAACATTTATCAACAATTCGCAAATGTATAGAAGTAGTAAAAAGTTTGACGGTTTCAGTACAGTATTCCGTCAATGGAAAGCAGATACAACACATTGTCAATACATACATGGTTATGATGTAGAATTCAAGATTACCTTTGAAGGTGAATTGGATCACCGTAATTGGGTATGGGACTTTGGAGGAATGAAGAGAGCAAACAATACTATTGATGGTATGATGCCTAAAGTGTGGATGGACCATATGTTTGATCATACATTCATTGTAGCAGAGGACGATCCTTTCAAGGACTCGTTTTTAAAGATGGCAGAGGTTGGAGTTGCTCGAGTAAGAATAGTACCCGCAGTAGGAGCGGAGAGGTTCGCTCAGTATGTATTTGAGAAAGTTAATGAGTTTGTACAACTAGAGACCGAAGGTCGTGTTAAAGTTGTAGAAGTAGAATTCATGGAGAACCATAAAAACAGTGCAACATATGTCGCTTAATACAAAACTATGGGATAAGACGGCCCCTCTAGGTCGCATTACAGATTATGATAAAGTATTACCAATCGTCGAAGTCTACCGATGCGTTCAATCTGAAGGGAGCCGTTTCGGTCGTCCTACTATTGCCGTTCGTACTACTGGCTGTACTCATCGCTGTTTCTTTGGAGAAGGTGGCTGGTGTGATAGCTGGTATACTTCAATCCATCCAGAGAAAGGTGGTTTTGCATTTAAGGACATCATTAAGATCTACGATGAGAATCCTCACGTTAAAGAGATGATGCTTACGGGTGGTTCACCTACAATGCATCCAGCATTGGTAAACGAACTAACACACTTTGCAAATGAAAGAGGTATACTCATTACG
>TARA_R110000803_G_scaffold4054_9_pt1 | contig 12488 bp, 22 predicted proteins | sample TARA_R110000803 | Tara Oceans TARA_R110000803 (sample SAMEA4397772) | marine metagenome | biome: Polar Biome; feature: [SRF] surface water layer (ENVO:00010504); material: water (ENVO:00002006), including particulate matter (ENVO:01000060) such as... | depth 5 m | reverse complement strand
CTGATGTATAAAGAACGTCAGGCGGCAAACTTCTTCTTGTATAAAGAGGCTATCAAGGCCAGAGCTATGGCTGAGAAGGGTGCTGAACGCATGAAGCGCTACGACAAGAAGACGATTCGTAAAACACTGGGTCTTGCAGGCAACGGTTACCTAGAACAAATTGACGGCATCCTTCACAGGTTCGACTTCAGGAAGTCTGCGCCGGTATTCAATGTCCAGAAGTGGGCAGAGGAACGCTTCCTTGAGTACGGTGATGGCCTTGTATTGACTGACCTTGTACTTACTGACGCTGACCCTGTGTCTTGGAAGGACTTGCCCGTCGGTGAGCTGGAAGGCGTGCTGGCTTCGATTGCTAATATTGAGCATGTTGCGCGCTACATCCACAAGATAGACGTAGCCGGTGAGTCACTCAAATATGAAGAGGCTGTCGCTAGAGCACTGGCTGTGGGTGAAGCTAACAACAAGGACAAGTTTAAGCCACAACGAAGTGAAGCCGAAAAACCATTAGGCGCTTCAGACTTTGGCGCTCAAATTTTAGCTGAGATGACTAAGGTAGGAACACTAACCCGTATCCTTGATGGCCATGCTGATGTCGGTATCTGGCACCAGCTTATTATGCAACGCATTACAGATGGCGGTTACTATAAAAACCAACTGCATGACATGGCATTCAAGCCGGTAATCAAAGCACTAAAAAACCGGAGCAAGGAAGATATCAAGCGTCACGTTTCCAAGGTGTTTATTCCTGAGCTTAAGAATACCGATGCGTCTGGCGTAGAGAATGACGGCAATATGTACGGCAGTCAGTTGATATCCGTTATATTAAATACCGGTAACGCCGAGAATCTGCAGAAGATGATTAAGGGTGAGGGCTGGGGTGATGACTACACGGCCAACAACCCTATCATTCAAGCGGTCCTTGCTAAGTTAACGCGCTCAGACCTTGAGTTAATCCAACTAATCTGGGACCAGATGGATATGCTCTATGAGCCTATGGCCGCTGTACACCAGAGGACGTCAGGAGTTCGTCCACCTAAAGTGGCCGCTACTCAGTTAGTTACTGAGCATGGTACCTTCAAGGGTGGTTACTTCCCACTGGCTTATGACTACCTACGCTCAGACAAGGCGGCTAAATTTAAGGACGCGGCTGACAAGCGCTCTGACCAGATGTTTGAGAATAACGGGGGAATGACAAGCAGTATCAAAGCGGGCGCAACTAACGAGCGGCAAGAGGGCTTCTTCGCCCCTATTCGCTTTAGTCTTGACGTTGTCGCTAAGCACTTCGATGAAGTGACGCACTTTATTGCATTCAAGGAACCGGTTCGTGAGGTGAATAAACTAATCAGTGACCCGCGCATTAAAGAAATAATCATCCGTAAGATGGGCCGCGAAAGCTACCGTGTCATACAGGACTGGGTTGTTGATGTTGCAACTGATGCACGACCGCTTGAGGGTGCCAACTGGATGGAACGCACACTGTCAAATCTAAGTAGCGGTTTAACGCTGGGTGTAATGGGCTTCAAGGCTTCGACTGGTATCATCCAGATATCCGGCCTATCAAACTCCATTGCTCATGTCGGTGCGGGACCTATGGCTATCGCGCTAAAGAATATTGTCCGCTCACCTTCAGCAATGAAAGAAGCGTGGCAGTTCACCTTGGCCAATAGCAAGATAATGTCTCACCGGATGACTAATCTTGACCGTGAAATGAAGTCGGCACTGAGAGAGATGTCAGGCAAGAGCGGGTTCATGAACAGGCTTCGCGAGCTCAGTATGCAACACATCGCGTACATTCAAACGTTCACCGTTGATTTACCAACATGGCACGCGGCTTATGCTACGGCGCTTGAGGAGTCGAATGGTGACACGGTCCATGCATCTCAAGCCGCTGACTGGGTAGTCGAAAACATTCAAGGCTCCGGTGCAACAAAAGATATGGCCAAGTTATTTAGAAGGCAGAACGCAGGTATTAAACTGATGACCATGTTCATGACATTCTTCAGCGCACTATTCAACACGATGAGGTTGTCGGGTGCTGGGTTTAGAACTAACCGGTATTCAATCTTTGATATGGCTACGCGGTTCTTCTTTATGATTGCCGTGCCGGTCGCATTTGAAATGATAATGCGTGACGAGATTGACCCAGACGAGCCAGAGGAAGCGCTGATTGCTTATGGCAAGAAAGCTATCCTCTTCCCGCTGGCCGCTGTGCCGTTACTTCGCGATGCATCCTCTGCGGTATTATCGCCGTTTGGCTTCCAGTTATCCCCGCTGTCAGGCTCGCTTGAGCGCGGCTTCCAAGGGCTAACCGGACTCACTAATGCTGTCGCTTCAGGTGAGGACATTACCTTGTCTCAGGCCGCTAACTCTATGGCCCTAGCAGGTATAGTATTCCGCGTCCCAGCCACCAGCCAGATAAAGGCGACGACCAGTCACTTGTTTGATGACCACGACCTTAGCCTTCATGAGCTATTATTCGGAACGAAAAGGGATTAGAATATGCACAATAATCAGAGGCTTAAACCATGACAGTTAACAGCAGTGATATCGTATCTGGCCCATATACCGGTAACGGCGTAGCAAGTCAGTTCTCCTACGACTTCAGGGTCGACCTTAATACCCAACTTACGGTGTTTGAAACAACCGATGCTGGCGTCGTCTCAACGCTAACTGTCGATGTTGACTACACCGTTAACAATGTAGGCGTGGATGGTGGAGGAACAATTGACCGGACAGCGGGCGCATTACCTTCTGGTTACTCATGGTACATCAGGTCTAATTACTTGCATACCCAGAGCACCGACTTTGAAAGTCAAAGCGGTTTCTTCCCTGACGTGCATGAAAGCGCATTTGATAAGCTCACCTTCCTATCACTACAGCAACAAGATTTAATTGCGCGTGCGGTTCGACTTCCAGATTCTTACTCTGGTGTGGCCGACTTGCAACTCCCTAATCCTGAAGCCGACAAGACAATCTTGTGGAGCGCTGACGGACTAGCCTTGGTTAACGGACCTACCGTTGCCACCTTTGCTGGTTACGCTTCATCGGCAGAAGCAAACGCAGTTTCAACTGCGGCTGATGCAGTACAGACAGGACTCGATAGGATAGCAACAGCGGCAGATGTCGTTACCATCTCAGGCTCAGAAGCGGCTACAGCGGCCGACAGAGTTCAAACTGGTTTAGATGCGGCGGCTACAGCGGCTGATGCCTTGGCTACAGCGGCTGACCTTGTACAAACAAACCTAGACCAGATACAAACAAGTGCCGATGCTGTAGCTACAGCGGCTGACGCTGTTACAGTAGCAGGTATCTACGATTCTTTTGATGATAGATACTTAGGCTCTAAAGCAGTTGCACCTACGCTAGATAACGATGGCAATGCACTGCTAACAGGTGCGCTATATTGGGATACTACGCTTGAAGCTATACAAGCCTACAGCGGCACAGAATGGATTAGTGCTTCAGCATCTGTAATAGATACAATCACACAGGAATTAGTTTACACAGCAACAGCAAGTCAGACAGTGTTCAGTGGCGCTGATGACAATGGAGTTGTCCTGCTCTACGATACTGACGCATCAATACTGGTATATCTAAACGGTGCTAAATTATTACCAGCAGTTGATTACACCTTAGATAACTTAGCGAATACCGTCACGCTAACAGTGGGTGCAGACCTGAATGACGAGATAGCTATAGTCTCATTTAACTTCTTATCCTCTACTACATTGACAGCTACTAACGTGGCCAACACACCAGCAGGCAACATAGCCGCTACTAACGTACAAGCCGCTATAGATGAACTTGATACTGATAAGGCAGGGCTTGCTTTAGATAACGTGTTCACTGGAAGACCAACTATTGAAGCTGTTAACCCATTTATAAGGTTCAACGCCACTGGGTTGGGTGCTGACTTAGGTAATCTTGATTTATCTACGGCAAATGGTGTATTTACTTTTAGAAGTAAAAATGATGCGCAGACTTTAATACGAAGTTTATTAGGGGTAAATAGGGATGGTATTGTATTTGGCTTTGATGGCTTACTTTTCCCAGCAACTCAAGTTCCAAGCGCAGACCCTAATACCCTTGATGATTATGAAGAGGGTACGGTTACAATTACAGCTTCATGCTCCACATCTGGAACAATCACTTTGGATTCGAGCAATACAGCATCCTATGTAAAAATTGGCAAGCTAGTCACAGTAACAGGCTATCTAGGGGTAGCCTCGGTATCATCCCCAATAGGTGCGCTCAATCTTAATGGACTGCCTTTTACTAATGGCAATACCACGGAATATCGGACTGCGTGTTCAGTTGCTATTTTTACTGCAACCCCTGCGTTTACTGAGGGATTGATTGGAATTATGTCAGGTAATACATCAGTTATTAGTATCAGAGAAAATGGGGGGGCTGGTGCTGGACAAACGGTGGCAGACAATATTACGGCATCAAGTGTTATCTATTTTTCAGTTACATACAATACAGGCGGTTAATCATGGCAATTACAAAACAAGTAGAAATATCACAGATGACAGTCTTAGTAGATGGTCAAATTCAGATTCAAGAAAAGACTTCAATATTAGAAGATGGTGTTGAATTAACCTCGACCTTCCACCGCAGTGTATTAGACCCTGCTCGTGGCTTAGGTGATGTAACTAATCAGCGTATTGTTGATTTAGTTAATCTCACTTGGACTCCTGAAGTTATTCAGAACCGTAAGGACTTCATAGCACAGCAAGAAATTGGAGTAGCCTAATGAGTAAGGCAAGAGACTTAGCAGACCTATCAGGGCTAATAACAAGCGAGACAGGCTCAATAGGTTTACCTTCAGGAACTACAGCCCAACGTGATGGTTCACCCTCAGCAGGTTACTTTAGATACAACGGAACACTATCAGCCTTTGAAGGTTACAACGGTACTTCATGGGGAAGCGTAGGTGGCGGTGCTACAGGTGGTGGAGCAGATGAGGTATTCGTAGAGAATGACCAAACTGTTACCACTGATTACACAATCCCTACAGGCAGAAATGCAATGTCTACAGGCGCTATAACTATCAACACTGGTATAACCGTTACGGTTTCAACTGGTAGCAACTGGGTGGTGATTTAATATGAGTACATTAAAAGCTAATGCTTGGCAGAATCAAGCAGGAACGAAAGACTTCTACCCTTGTTTAGCATGGGTTAGTTTTAATCCCAACGGTGTTATAGCAATTCTATCAAGTGGTAGTGTTAGCTCGATAACAGATAATGGCGCTGGTGACTATACTGTAAATTATTCTTATACAATGCCATTCACAAACCAAGCGGTGTCAGCAATAGCCTTTAATACAGGGGCTACGCCAGCTGGCGCGGCTAGGGGTATGTACGGCAAGACAGAGACTTCTAGTTCTTGTCGGATAGTACATGTGGTAGGCACTGGTTCAGCAGGTGACCCAGATTTTGTATCAGTAACCGTACATGGGAGCATCTAATGTCTAATTTAACAGTGACCACACTGACTAATCAAGATATACAGCTTTGTAAGGCTTGGGTAAATTTCAATGGTACGGGAACGGTAGCTATTCGTAGTTCGCTTAATGTTTCTAGTATTACTGATAATGGTGTAGGAGATTATACGGTTAATTTTACTAATAACATGGCTGATGCTAATTATGCAGTTGCCGGAGGCGCAACCACTACTGTCGATGCAGGGAACTATAACCCCGTAGGGATGGTTGACCGCTTAATCAGTTCATTTAGAGTTGACGTAGAAGCGGCAGGCGGCACTCAGAATGATGGTGGCTCTCTGATAGATGCAATCGTGTTCTCAAACTAACAGGAAACAATAAAATGAAAAGAATCATCTATACAAACGAAAACGGTGGAACTTCTATTGTTGTTCCTGCTCCACACATTACAGACTATGAAGCATTAGCTAAAAACACTGTACCTGCTGGATTGTCTTATGAGATTGTAGACGTATCTACTATCCCATCTGATAGAACACTACGCAATATCTGGAAGCATGACACAACAGCTTCACTTGCTAAGATTGGTGTGAATATGCTGGAAGCTAAAGACGTTCTGCTATCAGAAGTACGTACTAAACGTAATGTGGCATTAGAAGAATTAGATAAGCAATACGCTATCGCTACACGTACAGGTGCTGACACTGCTCCACTGGATGCTCAACGTACTGAATTGCTTAATGCTACTGACGCTCTTAAAGCATTGGATGTAAATGGTGATGGTATCGTTACACCAGAAGAAGCACTAGTAACATTAGGAGTTTAATATGACTACTGTATTGAGAGGTAGTGATAATTTTGATACGGGCAGGTTTACATCTTCCGCTCAGACTATAACAGCGGCGGGATTACTTACACTTGCTCATGGTTTGGGTCGGAAGCCATTTGGGGTCAGCATTTATTTAGAGTGCGTCACCGCTAGTGAAGGGTATTCAATCGGTGATGAGTTAGAGACATCTTTTAACGCTACCGCATCTGGACTGAGTAGATTTAACTCAGCTTATACTGACGAAACAAATGTATATATTAGGTATAGTGATGCCTCTGGTGTTTTTGCTATCGGCAATAAAGCAACAGGAACGGCGGTGGCTTTAACGCCAGCTAACTGGAGATTGCGTGTAAGGGCTTGGGCATGATGTACTACCTTAACAGATTAAGAGGTACTAAGTCTATATGGGCTAAGTACAACGCTATAATTCTAGGTATTATCTTTGGACTGTCTACACAGAACTATTACATAGGCGTAGCGGTAGCTGTGGGTTATCTAGCTGGTGAGTCTATGGGCTGGGGAGAGTGGATAGGGGGACTAATGCGTAGAATTGCAGATAGTCCTACTATGACTAATCCTAGACGCGATGGAGACTATAACGGTATTCAATGGATAGCTGAGAAATTCTCTAAGATTGATACCGATGATTACTTTGTAACGTCATTATTCCTACGAGGATTATGGTGGTGGACATTAACTTTCGTTTCATTGTACTGGGTGTTGGACCCGTTACTTGTCACGATAACTATTCTATTTTTAGCCTCTTGGTTTCCACTTAGTATTCTCATGGCAGAAAGTAATGATTTGCAGTGGGAAAATGCTGAGTATATTTATGGTGGCGCACAGGATATCGGTATTGGTGTTCTGCTTATAGGAATTTTAATACTATGAATTTAATCGAAGAGACAAAGTCAGAGGAAGGCTTCAGGGGTACCGTCTATAAAGACACGCTGGGCTATGATACCATCGGTTATGGCACTAAACTGCCATTGAGCGAAAAAGAATCAACCCTTCTACTCATGTCAAGAATGAGTGATGCAAAGAAAGCTCTGCGTGACCAGCTAGATGACTTATACATTAAAGATGAGGCGTGGGATATATTGTATGCCATGTCATATCAGCTTGGTGTAAGAGGGGTGCTTAACTTCAGAAAAATGATTAAGGCATTACGCTTAGGGCTTTACGACGAGGCCGCACATCAAATGCTAGACAGCTTATGGGCGAAGCAAACACCGGCCAGAGCAAACCGTATGGCTGACATGATGCGTAAGCTCTAATGGACCCGTTGTCAGCGATATTATCTATTGGCTCTACAGCAATCCAGCGGATATGGCCCGACCCAGTAAAGCAGGCAGAGGAACAGCGCAAACTCGCTGAACTTGCGCAAACTGGTGATATAGCGATACTGAACTCGCATGTCCAGTTAATGCTAGCACAGATAAACGTGAACGCTAAAGAGGCTGAGAGCAAGTCAATGTTCGTTGCCGGATGGCGACCCGCAGTAGGATGGGTATGCGTATCAGTATTAGGGTATAATTACATCGGCGTATCGCTATTAAACTATGCGTCACTATTTTTTGAATTTCCAGTACCGCCGACACCGTTAAACATGTCAGAGCTATGGCCACTGCTGTTCGGTATGCTGGGCATTGGGGGGATGCGCTCTTTCGACAAGAAGAACGGGGTACAAACTGACTCGCTAAACAAGGGCGGACATAATGCCAGATGAGAAGTGCCACCATTTTATTAACTACCTACCATTTGTGGGGTTGAATATGAGTAACATGGACGTTAAATCACCGTTCATCACGCGAATGCTTGAGGCCGCTATAATGTCGGCTGTTGCTGGTGGTTTCGCCATGTACATTAGCGTTGCAATTATCAAGACAGAAATCGACCAGTTAAGAGTTGGCATGTCTGCCGTATCTGCACAGGTTGAAGTGGTAAACAAAAAAATAGAAAAGGTACGCGATGACTTATACGTACCTAGATAACTAGATTATCGCCTGCCAAGTTGCAGTCTTCTCTCGTAATCAGCTACACATGACACGCACCAGCTAGTGCCATTTGTTGCCGCCTGTCGTTCTGGTGATATAGCATCACCGCAATCAAGGCACTCACTGCTAACTGAATGAGGCCGCTCTCTTATCTTTCTGGCTATCGCTTCTTCTTTCTCTAGCCGCGCATCCGTTACATCACATATGTCCGACATGGTCCGTCCTTAAAGTGCTAAACTGATAAATGATTTAACTCGTCTAGCAATGTCTTCATCGCTAATGCCTGATTGTATCAAATTGCTTATGTAGTGCTCAACTGCCGAGCTCTTAAGTTCACTCTTTAGTGATAGGCTCCTCAGCTTATTTGCGTAGTCCTTGTTCGGCTTTACTACCAGTCCAGTTCTGCGACCCTTACTCCTAACCGACGTTGTAGACTTTCCAGTCATTAGAGCTATCGTTCTGGCCGGCAACATCTCGCCATCATGCGGGTATAAATTAAGGTCCACCGGTCTTGCTCGTGAACCGCTAAACTCAACTGGAAGCCTGACTGCATCCTCACCCCTCCATCCACGCCTCACCCTGTCATTAATCAGTCTCATGGTCACGCCATTGCCAGCGATACCGCTACGAGCCCAGTTGAGCGGAGAGTCCTTGGCCCCATCAATAACTATCACTTTGAAGCTACCCATTTGAGCGTCCCCCATTAGTCGTAGTTGTGGGGGTTGCATCTTTAACATCGACTATCTCGAACTGACTAAACGCTTCTTGAATAGCGTCAGCAAGGCGACCAGTCAATGCACTTCCTAACTGCGCCTCAAGCTTTGCTATGCGTGCTCTATCGGCATCACGGTCACGCTTTAACTGCTCTATCACTAAGTTTACTGACATCATTATTTTGCTCCTCGGCTAGCCACGTGAACTCTATTGTATTTTTCAGGCAGTACAGCAGGACAGGCACGCTTCTCAAGACTTCCATCTTGGACCCACACGCACTGGCCTTCTTGGTCAATACCAATCACCGGTAAGTCCAAGTAATCAGCGACAGATGACACAACAAATGACAGCGCAACTAACATGCCAGCACCGGCTAATAATGCAATCTTCATATCCTTGCTCATGATTTTTCTCCACGTCTTAGTTGTTTTTTTTCACGGGACATCTTTAATGCCAATTTATCGATTGTCTTTTGTAGCTCAACGGACTTATTCATGTAGTGCTCATACTCCAGCGTCATAGCTGTCAGCTCATTAGTAATCGCATCGAGCCTAGCCTTCATAAATTCATCAGCAGGCATGGCATTCTTGGCCACGACTCTGTCTAGTTTTTTCTGAAGCATGAGCACCTTATGTTCGAGCTCGCCTTCCTTTTGATTCTTATACTGCATACCATTTAAACCCCGTAACCAGAACATGGCCATGGTAGTCATTGATGGGTAAGGAAGTATGTGCTCGTGCCTATCTCTAGCCACTAATCCCTCGTCATACGCTTGTCTGTTAGTTGTCATTTTAATCTCCATTGAATGAGGGTTTATTCTAAACCAACGGTTGAACCTATGTCAATAAAAAAGGTGGAAAACTTTTAGGTAATCCACCTTGATACGGGCAGGGTGTATCATGCTTAATTTAAAATGGTATGTTGTCGTCTAAATAATCTGCACCTTGTTGCCCACCATACTCAGGACCTGAAGATGGCGATGCTGGTTGAGGCTGGTATTGCTTAGCTTGTGCACCTGCACCATCAGCCGGTTTACTATCAAGCATCGTCATTGAGTCACCGACAATCTCAGTCGAATATTTATCCTGACCTGTAGAGTCTTGCCATTTACGGGTCTGAATACGGCCCTCTATGTATAGTTGTGAGCCTTTGTGTAGGTATTGCTGTGCAACCTCCCCAAGTCTATTACTCAGGCTTACACGGTGCCACTCAGTTCGCTCCTTACGCTCACCTGTTTGCTTGTCCTTCCAGCTTTCTGTCGTGGCCATCCGCAGATTGCATACTGAGCCACCATTTGGGAATGCTCGACTCTCCGGTTCAGCGCCTAGCCTTCCCACTAAAATTACTTTATTTACTGACATTACTTTTTCTCCAAGGAATAATTACTAACGTACACGGTCTTACCATAACGATTTTTAACCGGTATTAACGGGCTATCAATCTCGTATCCTTTTTTCTTTATGTCATAAATAATTGCACTCAATCGGGTGGCACCAAACATATCAATTGCTTGATGTGATGTGATGGGTCCGACTGTCTTCATATAGATTAATACATCGTTTAACTGGCTCACTTTATTTCTCCCCGTGGAACGCATGTCTTGCGGCTGTCCACTCATTTGATTTGAATACAGCTATCTCTTTGGTCGTGAATGCCGCTCTATCGTATTTAGTCGGCGCTAACCATAGCTTAGCCTTGTCATCATCTGATATCTCAGCCCATGCTTCATAAGCTTCATCCCATGATTCTTCTTCAAAGCATAGCTTAATAACCTGTATTGATTCATAGTTATCAATCACGGCTTGGTATAAACCTATTTGACGTAATTGATGCTCAGCTATTGCCTGAGCACCGCCATCATCATCGTTCTTATCTTGAACTGCTAAACCGGTGGCGGCCAGCAAGGTGTATCTCTGCATATAGGTAATGGCAGAAGCTATCGCCTGTATTGGGTTTTTGCTTCCCGATGTGTCAGGGCTTGCAGTCATCGGTGTTCGCTCGCTATGGCCTAGCTCATGCGTAATAATGCAGGTTATTGTTATAGCAGAGCCTTCCTGAGATTGGTCCCATCTGTGCACTAAACCATGTTCAGCTAGTCGCGGAATAATAGAACCTGTTACATTTGCATTACTCGCATGGCTGTAAGCCGTCCCACTGTACGCAACATCTTTATCTGCCGTAATGATAGGCGCGTTAGCTTTAAACTTACTCATGGCCAGCATATAAGCTTTACGGGCCTCATTTGCTTCGTAACGCTCACTCATATCCATTAACTTGGATAACTGCTCACTATCAATACCTTTTTCAAGCGCTACCTGCATCATGCTCATTGGTGTGATTGCGCTTGCTACTACTATGTCTTTATTATCCATTATTATTCTCCAATCATTATTATTTCAGCGGCCTGTTCTTCCAGTGCCTCCATTGCATACGCTAACTCATCATCGGTTAGGTCCCTCATAAGGCCGCCGACGCATTCTATCTGTGCATTGTAAATCTCGTACTCCTCATCTTCATCTGGCTCCATAGCCATTGACGTACCAGAATTTGGTGCTATCCAAGCAGGCGAATAATTAAAGTCAAAGTAAATCTCATACTCAGCTTCAACACCATTTATTTCCATCTCGAGAAGTAGTGAGTTATCTTTAAACTCCATGACTACTCCTCCCAGCTTTGAAGGTAATCGTCAGTGACTTTGTCAGTCGCTTCCAGTAGCGCATGTCTTATCTTCATAGCTACGGCCATTACGTCATCAGCCATGTAAGACTGTGACAGCTCAGAAAGTAAACCATCCAGACCTTTAGCTTCCGGTATGACATCCTTACCAAACTCAACACGGCATTCACTGCCGTCGAGTAGTGGAAGTCTATTAAGTAGTGCTTGAATTACGTGTTCGCGTTTCATGTTGCTCTCCATTGAGTTAATTACAGGACTTCAGTTTAAACCATCAGTTGAATATGTCAACCATTATCTCCACAAGAATATTCTAATGTTGCTAGGGACCTAACAAGCTTAGGCACGTCGTCATTATCGTCAAATTTACTGATGATAAATTTTAGTTTGTCGTCACTATCTGTTGAATGGAAGCGACGAATATTGACATCTCGCGGGGCAGTTACTTCTATCTCAACACATAAACCGTCATGTGTTCTGTATATCTGGTTAACCACGCATCTGGCCGCAGGCGTCAGCATAAATGACGTGCCTGACCTATGTGATGTCATCGCAATATTATCGCCATCAGCTATAGATATAAGCGCCTCATACTGTGATAGGCCGTCAATTGTAAGTACCACGCCTCCTGATATCATGATGATGTCGTCATCAAACAATGTTATTTTTAATCCCATTCCGTTCTCCAATTTTAAAAGTCGTAAGCCTAAACCAAAGATTGAAGTATTTCAACATTTAGTTTAATCTGTTTATTGTATAGCAATATTTAGGAGTCAATTATGACAAAGCAAGAGGCAACAATCAAAGCCATTGAGTTAGCGGGTGG
>TARA_R110000803_G_scaffold95395_3_pt1 | contig 12492 bp, 18 predicted proteins | sample TARA_R110000803 | Tara Oceans TARA_R110000803 (sample SAMEA4397772) | marine metagenome | biome: Polar Biome; feature: [SRF] surface water layer (ENVO:00010504); material: water (ENVO:00002006), including particulate matter (ENVO:01000060) such as... | depth 5 m | reverse complement strand
GGCATTTGGGGCGAACAGTGGGCGAGGGAGAACGGGAACTCACCATCTCAAGACTGGATAACACAGACTTCATTGATTACTAATCAACATTTAGAAAGGGGCGTAAATCGCACGTTAACGGAGAGATTAACTTGGCCTCCTACATTGCCATTGTTTTTAAGTTTGTGCTTAGATTTCGATACCACAGACGCATACAATCGCATGATTAACAGAAAGCCTGTGCTAGATGATGTTGAATACTACACAAGACAGGAAGTTGGTTATCAATGCAAACGTGTTTTAGATGATACGAAAGCAAGGGCGCTATATAACAAAGTGTTTAAATTAAAGTTAGAGCTTAAGCGTAAAGGTAAGCTACCAATTAGAAGTCAGAAGCTTTTATCTGCTGAGTCAGTAGTTACAGAAGTTGATAAAGAAATTAGTAGCCGCACAGGTTCAAAGGTCGAGACTAAAAAACACGCTGATAGAATGGCTAGAATTGAAGCCGCAAAGTTAAAGCATAAGGTGAATTAAAATGGATTACGAAAACGGGTTTTATATTTACACGCCAAGCAAAGAAGGCGCTGAAGGTATGCACGAGTTATCAATGCCACAGGTTATCCAAATAATAGAAGGTGAGATATGGCTAACTGGTGTATATCAAGATTTTGATATTGATTATGTCGAGGCCCTTGGTGTGATTGGTAAAATGGTTATGGATGAAGAGGGTGAATTAAAATGAATAAAGTAATTATAAGAACTCGTGAAGATGAATTAACAAGTAATATGTGGCACTTTGGGTATTCATGCGCTAACGCATTTATCAAAGATTTAGATAAAGAAACTTACGGAAAGAACTGGAAAGACTGCGTTTACTCAAATGATTGGTTTAGCGGATGGGCGCAAATAAATAAGAAAGGCACGATTAGTGTTTGTGTGTTTAGTAAGGGTAGCGAGTAATGAATACAGATAGCGCTAAACAGATTAAATCAGACACGTTAACCATCCTACTATGTAATCGGGCGCATAGTGGGTTAAGTCTCAAACATCGAGCCGTTAAGCTGGCTAATACGTGCAAGAAGATACAAGCAAAGACTAAGGACAAAGTCTTGTACGGTGCATGCGGTAGAATTATAAAATCAGTGAGTGGTCATAATTATTTGGCTGCTATTAAAGAAGTTAGTGCGAAAGAAATTAATTATTTTAAGGTGTATGGGATATGAAAATATTAGTGGCATGTGAAGAAAGCCAGGCGGTAACTATTGAATTACGAAAATTAGGACATGAGGCATATAGTGCAGATATTCAGGATTGCACCGGCGGAAAACCTGAGTGGCACATTAAAGGCGATGTGTTAGCGATAATTAATTATGGGTGGGATATGATTATAGCGCACCCACCTTGCACTTATTTTGCTAATGCTGGATTGCATTATTTAAAAACAAAGCCAGAAAGACAAGGTCAGTTAGATAATGCGTTTAAATTTTTAATGGCTATATGGGAATCTGGTTGCGAAAAAATAGCAATAGAAAACCCTAACGGGTGGCTTAACACTAATTGGATGAAGCCAACACAAACAATACAACCTTACATGTTTGGGCATAAGGAGTTAAAAACAACAAGCCTTTGGTTGAAGGGCTTAAATAAATTAACAAACACTGATAACGTTGGAAGACCTGAGCCGGCAGGATTTTGCATAAGAAAATCAGGGCCAAACAAAGGCAAGAAATACAACTATTACTGGAGGCAAGGAAAGAGCGGAAAAGCAAGAAGTAAAACATTCCCAGGAATAGCTAAGGCAATGGCTGAGCAATGGGCTGGAAAAGCATAGGCGCTAGCGATTAACTAGCGCTGATATAGATTAAATCATTCCATTGTCACGGGCTTTGCCTCCGCCGAATAACCATGTAGCAACTAACCAAGAGCGAGAGCGGAACCATCTGCCCTCGCTTTTTAATATGTCGCTTAATACTTTTGATGCTTGCCAGTTGGTACAAGGAGTGCCGTCACTAAATACGCCTTCACGGCAAAGCACATCATGAAATAACCAGCCAAAGCTATCTATATCCATTGCACCGCTAGCACCATCATAAGGCTCATCGCTAGCGTAAATCTTAACGTGTTTTTGATATCGTTTGCTGAAGTAGCCTTTATCTTTCATTACTTGGTATCCTAAAACAACGCCAGCCCCGCTTTTGATTGGTTCAATGTAATCGTAAATACTTTCTCTCATGTTAACCCCTAGATATTCCGCCACCAGCGCCGTGAATATTTCCACTGCCAACACCTATCATTACTTCGTTACCAAAAAAGCCTTCGTCATTTTTAATTATCTGTTCTGTGTGATTCATAATATTTACTCCTGTTAAATTCTAATTATATCACGGTTAAAATTAATTACGGTTTATTAACTGGTCGGAGCAGTTAAATAGAGTTTATGGGTTATAGTGGTTTCAACTTAAACGAAAGGAAAGAAAAAATGAATGAAAATCTAGCTAAATTTGTATTGGGTTCTGTTGCCTTGGTAGTTGCTGTTCTTGCTAACGGTTATGTAGTTATGACTATGTGGGGTTGGTTTATATCTCCTACATTTAGCATGGAGCTTTTGACCTTCTCAGAGTCCATAGGCTTAAGTATGTTTGTAACTTATTGTGCAAATAGTCCGTCATTTATAAAAGAAGAATTTAAAGATGAATTTGGAAAGCAGTTGGCTGGCGCAGTATTTAGACCTCTAGTGACTCTTGCTTTTGCTTGCTTGTATTTAAATATATTTTTTTAAGGGTTAATCATGGCAGCCACCACAAAGGCAATGCGAGAATTATTAGAAAGAAAAGGTATTGCCCCGACTGGTGATGCTGACCAAGATATGGCATTAGCTAAGCTAGCAATGCCGCCACCATTTAACAAGTCAAACAAGGACAATAACAATGATTAAATTAACAGAGCAAGAATTAGAGCAACGCACACAGGAAAACAAGATCAACTTTTGGTTGGTAGTTGGTGGGTTAGTTGCTTGTGTAGCATTGAAAGTTTTAGGTTATTAATTAAGGGGTGATGTGATGAATAAAGATGAATTGATTTACGCAGCAACATACGGAATAGGTAAAAATTACGACTACGAGCAACTAAGTAATTGCGACCTATTGTACGGCAATGAAGATATGATTGATGATGTTTGGGAGCTCGTGACAGAGTATAACGAAAACGGTAGTAATTGGTTTAAAGAGGAATACGCTGGTCATAAGATGCACTGGGCGATATAACAACTAACGCGTAATCATACGCAGGAGAATGAATGTGATGAGATATAAAGATGAATTAATGCTGGGTTTATTTATTTGTGTTGTATTTTTAGGCGGGTACTCTTTTGATAAAGCATCGTGCCTAAAAAAAGGAAGGGGTTTCGATAAAGTTGAGCATTCCGTCACTGGTGGCTGTATGGTTCATCATAAAGGAAAATGGTTGCCGCTTGAAAATATAAGAGGTTTTGATTAAATATAAAGGACAATTAAAATGAAATGGTTCAGTGAGGCATACCAACAAGCAGCATTATTTGTATTTATTTACGCGCTGATAGGCTTAGGCATGGCTTACTCTGCCAGTGTAATTATAGCGATGGAACAATAAAAACTATTACATTAAATTTGGAGGTTTAATTATGAAAATAAGATTTTGCATGCTAGAGCAGGGGTTTTATCCAGAAAACAACCCTCAAGGGCATCCACAGAAAGTGATGCGTGAACTTGGTATTGAGTGGGGTAAAAGCGAAGGTCATCCAATAGCTGATTGTTGGATATTTGAAGGGTGTACGAATATACCAAAACAATTACCACCATGCGTAAAATTGGTAAAATATTAAATTTGGAGAAATTAAAAGTGAATAAATTAAAGATTAAAACTTGGATGATGGACGATTGCACATTAGGAATTTTAACCTATGGCGATTTTAAATGCTTTACGCTTGAATTGCCGTGGAAGAATAACGAGGTAAACGTCAGTTGTATTCCTCGCACATTAGCTTATAAGGGTGAGAAACATGAAAGCCCAGCTAACGGCTCTGTTATAGCTATTACAAACGTATTAAATAGAACGTACATACAAATACATTCAGCTAACTTTTTAAGGCAGTTAAGAGGCTGTATTGCGGTTGGTGATTCTATTAAGTTTTTAGATGGTGATGCTTTGCCAGATGTAACAAATAGCAAGAATACTTTAAAAGCGTTACTTGCTGTATTGCCTGATGAATTTATGATTGAGATTACTTAAAAATAAAAGCAAGGGCTGTTAACCCTTGCTTAGTTTTATTAACTTCCTTTTTTAATCGTTAATCCGCTTAATGTAAATGGCTCATTACCTAATAAGCTAGATATTTGCAAAGAGCCTGTAGTTTTTGTTGGTCGCCAAGTTAACTTATTTAAGCTTAATGGGTTAGCTGTTGCCAGTACAGTGCCAGCATCTCCAAGCACTTCTCTGGCCAATACAGAGCCAACAGCCTCAGTAGATGACCATTCAAAAGTGTATTGTTCGCCTGGTATTAAATTATAAACATTAATAAACCATGATGGAAATGATTCGCTTGTTGAATTCATTACTACCGAGTCACCTGTTACGGTAATGTTATTTGTAGCTTTAAACCCCACGTTATCATCGTAATAGTACTCTGAGAATACTTCTTTAGAATCAAAAAGTGGTTCATGTGGAATATTTCCCTCAATGATCGCAACCCTATCAATGTAAACGGTGTCGCGAGTATCACCCGTAAAAATTTGCATTTCCATAGTTGTGGCTGTTTCAATCATTGACTGAGGAATAGAAACCATTCTCCACATCCAGCCACCCCACGTTTCGTTTCGTATACCACTGCCCAGTGTTGCAACGTCAGTAACTATATTTACTCGTCCGGGGTTACTTGACACGTTTGCTAAATCAACAAACACGCGAGCCATGGCGAAAAACCCTTTGTTCGATGTTGCTCTTTGCTTTAAATATCCAGATAAATCAATTGATATGTAACCCGTATTTCCTATTGATGCGTTACCTTCTGCTTTTACTGACCAATAACCAGACTCCTTAATAGTCGGCTCTCTCGTAACAATAGTTTGAATATTTGACCACGATAACGGATCGCCAGTGTTCCAATCCCAAGCATCGAAAAACTGATTTGGAATAGGGCTTGGAGCTTGTTGTGATAGTGGGTTATTGCTTCTTGATGTGTGCTTGTTAGGATTAACCAGAGATTCACAAACAACATCAGCCAAAACTATTCTACCTACTGTATTCGGGTGTACACTGTCACCCATCCAATCACCTAATACACCTGTTTCTTGTTTCCATGCGAATACTGAACGAATATCAATAACACCAAAACCGAGCGCCTGTGAAACAATTCTAGCGGCATTGACTTGTTTAGATGAAAACGATTCCACAGACGTGTCAATGTTTTGTAGTATTAACGATATTTCAGCGTTCGGCTGATCATACATTAACTGTGTGCAAGCTTCCATTTCAAGATCGACAAGTATTTTTAAATCTGAGAATGAACCGTTATTGTGTCCGTAGTTTCTAATGATTAAATCAAAATCAAAACCAGCATAAACCGCAGGACGTCTACCACCACCAAAATAAGCAGAGCTTGAGCCAGGTATAGAGGCGTTATATATTTTTAAAGTATTACCACCACTACCTGCACTGATGACTACTGGTGTATCGTAAAGCCCTGTGCCAGCATTCCACAAATAATAATTAACGGTAAATGATGTAAATTCACCAGCCAAAAACTGACTAACTAAATAAACCCACTCGTTTGTTTCATTTCCTGTTGAATCACCTTGTACAAGCAGATAAACATCTCGCCTATCTGCGTTTAGCTGTTGCATTAAAGTCATACCAACGCCAAGAGCAGTGCCTTCTGTATATTTAGAACCTTTTTTTGGTATCACTAAAGATTGAGTTGGTACATTTACACTTTGTATTTTTTTAAATGAATCAGGAATTATAGATGATGTTAAAGCTATATATCCAACCAACTCACCGCCCCTTAATGATTCTCGTTCTTTTATTGTTATTCTTTTTCCAATAGGAAAAGCAACGGCGCTATTTTGAAAGTCTATGGTGGTATCAAACTCATAAGCTTGTGATAGGTCGCTGATTAAAGCTAAATCCAAAGGCGCTTGTAGTGTAGATGTTGTTAACCCCATATCTACAGGCACTGTTTGAGATTGATAAACAGCATTATATTCAGCTGCTACAGCATAAAAAACAAACTGTCCGTTAGTGTCTGCCGTTGCACCTATTTGCGTTATCGGGATTGTAGCCAATTGATCTTCGTAAATTAAAGATAAACTGCCGCTTGAGCCATTTGATAGTCTTTCTCTTATTTCTATTGGCGCATTTGGTACTACGTTGTATGGTGCATCTTGCTTTGTTATTACCGTTACTATGTATGGTGATAAAGTCACTTATATTCTCCTGCCTTTGATATTAAGCGGATTATTACCGCTAGTTATTGTAACACTGTTGCCGTTTGATACTATTGCGTAACCTGAAAGCCCTTCGTTAGATTGCCCTAAAGGTGATGTACTTCTATCTGAATCATCACCAAACTCACCGCCGCTAATTAATGCCACCACTCCTGGCGCGCCTCTTGAGCCATTATTACCATCAACACCTTCGTCAGAATAAACTCCGTCAATAATGCCTTTCAGTCCATGGCCTCCACCGACATAGCCTTGACCACCTGAACCGCCATTACCTGCTGATGGTGCGCGAGAATCTGGGTTTGTTGGCACTATTCTTTTAGTGTATGAAGTGCCGCCATTTACGCCGCCACCACCAGCCCAAATTGCACCAGAGCCAACGTTTAATATGCAAGGAACTGTTGCCTCGAAAGCGTCACCACCTACAAAGCCATCTGCGCCAATGGTAAATTCATCTTCTGGCGCAGTCGTTACCGTGGCAGTTAAGTTACCAGCATCAGCGCCTTTACCGCCAGCGCCTTCAATAGAACCCCTAATTATAAATGTAAAGCTTACCCCAGCAGCTTGCGCCCCAGTAGTAAAAGCTTTTACCGCCGTGGATGTGCCGCCAATTGAAACTCCTTGCTCAATGAGTACCACGTAAGCGCCAGCAACAGGGGAAAATTCAGTTGATAAATCGTAATTTTCTTTGTTCGTTGAAATAGTAAAGTCAATATTTACACCCTGTAACGGGTCTTGAAACAGTTTACTTGATATCTTGTATTTCATGTTGCCTAGGTCTTTCATACTTAAGACTTGGTAGCTAGTAGACAAATTTGAGCCGTCAACAGTAACCCGTCTAGAGCTTGATATGGTTGCAATAGAGCCTAACTCTAAAGCGCCGCCTTGAGTATTAAATACATCTTCAATATCTAGTATAAAGTCAAACTCTTGCGGTACCTGCTCAGATCTATCTAAAACCCTTTGTGATAATGACGAGCCTATCGTTATATCTGATGCCGCATTTGTTAACCACCGGTTATAAAATATATTCTTTTCTTCTACTTCGCCCTTATTTGTTGGCAGTTCGTTAGTTAAATTTATAGGTTGGTAAACAATAGAAAAATATTCTTCCCCTGTTGTTTTTGTTATGTCGTTTGGTGCCCATGCCGTGGTGTATCTTGTATATTGCTCTTTAGGTAATCTAGTAAAATTTATAGAATCCTTTAGGATATTATCATCTTCATTAATAAATATTGGTTGAATAGATGAATCTTGAACTTGCTTGATTTTAATTAGCTGATTTTCTTCGTCGTAATACATAACGAGATCACCATTTTTAATAAGCTCATCTATTAGTTTTTTAACCGACTCAGATTTATTTATATTTGCCGTTAATGTGATTGAAGATGTAGCCGCTATAACAGTAGAATAATCATCGAAAAACCTAGCCGGTATAGTCGTGTAATTAGTTAATAAATCCTCAATAATTTCTACAACATTTACATTTGTGTAAACTAAACAGTTTTGCACAGTAGCGTTTAATGAATGGTCTTTTTGCTCAGTACCGCCTACCGCGCGATTAACGATAGTCAAAACGAAATCAGATAAAACTGTGCACTCAATTACTTCTGAATCAGTACGAACAAATACAGTGCCGCTTGCGCCATAATCAAAAGCAGGAGCGCCGCCGTAAGTTATTGTTGTGCTTGCATCATCTATAATTGCCGTTAATGTCCCAAGTGACGCAACAGGAGCTTTAGCCTTTTTATCATCAGTTAGTATTAACGGGTCTAAACATGAGCAACTTAACAAGCCATTATTAACCTGTAATGAGTCAATAATATATTCACGAGTAATAAAATTATCAACATCAAAGTTTAGCGGGTCAAAGCCTGTTTGTACTGTAACTGGTCTACCTTCGAAGTTTGGATTTCTAGCTATCCACTTTGTAAATAGTGTGGCGTTGCTTGTTCTTCTGTCTGGGTATGGCACGTAAATATCATTATCAACAGAATCAATTAAATTAAAACTTATTTTTGCCCTACTACCCATTGATTGCCCAGGGTCAACTTTAGGCGGTGAGTGGCTCCATGATTTAAAGCCGTTGTAATAATGCACTGACCAATCAAGTTGAGTGCTAGGAAAAGTAAACTGGGTTGTTAATCCTGACAAATAAGAATCAGGAGCGGAGCAGGTTTGAGGGAATGAGTAACAAGTCCCATCAATCTCACCTGAATGCTTTAACTGCGCCACGCTTGGTGAATGGCTAGCATCAACAGTTCCGAAATGACCGCGAGAAACTACCGTTAATTGAATGGCAGAATCAACAGTTACTTTTATTATCTCACTATCCCACAATAGATAAGGATCGGCATTTGTAAATGAAGTAGATAGTCCACCAGATATTGCAATAGCACCAGTAACACCAGCACTTAACGAGCTAGAAACACTAACAGCGCCGTCAATAGTTGACTGAACCGTAGTGTGTCGGCATTTATCTAACTCTATGGTTATGATTGTTGCGGTATTCTGTCCCGCTTGTGTTTTTAGTAAATCAAAGGCCATTATATATATCCGTTAACTTCTAGGCTTAAATCTGCATGATTGCTCGTTACATAAGTCGGCTTAGTTAGTGTTTTGTAATTCTGCAAACCATAGACGGCTTGATCTTTAATTTCTGACCACTTAAAAAATACCGGTTTACTATCTAAAACATGATTAGCAAAATCATTGTACCATGTATCTAAATCATCAAACCTTACATATCTAAATGTAGCTTTTGCTTGGTTTCCTTTTTTCTCTCTACGACCGATTATGAAATTATTGCCTTGTGTAGTCGCTTGCTCTACGGTATCAAGAGAGGCGTATTTGGCAGGTTGAAAGCCTAAGCTTGGCGTTCTATCCATAACAACAGCCGCACCTGTGTAAATCGTTCCTATGTACAATTTAGATGTAAAGTTAAGTGTTAACCTTTGTCTTACTGTTGAAATAGAGCCAAAGTATTTAACGAATGGCTTATTGTTAGCTAAACTAGCAAATTCAGCTACCACAGCATAACCGGTGCCGCCATCCACTTCATAAGTGCCAGTTAATCCAGCATTTTGAGAGTTATGGATTGCAAAAGCAAAGTAATCAATAGTTTGCGTTGATGGCTGGGCAAAGGTGATAACAATAGTACCGCTAGTTATTGCAGGAGAATACTTTGTATTATCTCGATAATCCAAGCAATTGCTAAAAGGGTTTAGGGTATCAGCATTTTCACCACTCACCGTTGATATTGGCAATATTGAATCAAAGCCGATAATGCTTCTATCTGTTGAGGCGGTTGTAGTTGCCGCCGTTGTGTCTACTACTATGACAGCCATTATATTGCCCCCGTTCTTGTTAGCTCTGCTTGATTAGATGTTATTTGTAATGTTATGTCGTCGTCAGTACCTAAAGCACTAGAGATTAATTGCTTAACTGCCGAGCCTGTCAATACTGCGTCATCATCTAAACGAATATCGACAATTCTATTTTGTTGTGGTGCCTCATTTGATGGTGAAGATGCAGTGCCAGAAGAACTGCCACTGCCACCGCTAATTGATGGCGCACTCCCACCACCAGCGCTAGGGTTTGAGCTTTTAATTGTAGATATTAATGATGCACCTTGTAAGGCAACTTGTGCAGCAAAGCCCAAGTTTACAGGGTAAGGATTATTTAAAGCCTTTGCCACACCTGCCGCTATATTTACTAATGACTCAGCTATTGCAAACTTCTTTTGAGTCTTAAACGATTGATCGCCAAACTTCTGCAAAACCTTTAAGCCTGTAGTCGCTATGGATTGAGCGTTATTAATATCATTCTGTCGTGTTAATTGTTTTAGTTCAGCTTCTCTTTTGCTTATCTCAACTCTATCATCAGCTCCAGCTTGCTCTATTTCTCTTAGGTTTTCTGAATACTGTAATGCAAGTGATAAACTCAGCGTGTATCTTTCTTCTTTATCAATAACCTCTTGGTCTAATATCACCTTGTCAGCAGTAAACTTTTCAAATAACAATTGGCTTTCTGTTTTAAAGCTATCCCTTATTGCTTGCAGCTTTGCGCTGTCATCTTTAATGCCAGCAGTAGGAGCAACGGCATCGTTGATATTACCCCTGTCAGCTCCTCCACTTAAATCAGGCGCACCAATTATCAACCCTTGTTTTTCGCTCAGTAAATCAAGTTGGCTATTTAGGTCTGCAACCTCACCTTTATATCTTCTTATTGACTCACTTTTGATCGGCGAATCAGAAAACCCTTGAAACTGTGTTAACGCTTCACTAGCTCTGATTAATTTAGCCCTAACCTCTGTCATCTCTTGGTTAATATCACCAAGTAATTTGGCTTTTGTTGCTCTAGTTAGTCCTGATATTGATGCTGAGAATTCGTCAACCTCTACCGATGATAGTGATGATTTATCACCAACATCTTCAATAGAGTCGCTTAATGTCACTAATGCAACTGCGGCAATTAATGCAACGCCTAATGGACCACCTAAGAAAGCCATAGAAGCAGATAAGGCGCGAGAGGCTACAGTTAGCGCATTAGTTGTTACTGTTGCCCTAGCTTGTGCCACACTAACTACGCCGTAAATATTAGCCGTTCTTGTTGCTACTGTGCCATTTATTAATTGCGCTTGAGTATTAGCTATAACTCCTGATGTGTAAGTAATCATCGACGGAATTAATCTTGCGGCAAATACGCTCGCTAAAACTACAGCAGACTTTGCGATCAGCTCTATATTCTCACTAGCAGAAACCAAAGCACCACCAGCGCCAGCAACAATATTTTTAACTGATGTTGAGTTACCAATAAAGTCAGTCATATTGTTATTTGCTTCTTGTATAGATTGAGCAAATGTTTTTGTAGCCTTTGACATTTTATCATCTATTACATCAGCAGCACCGCCAAGTGCCTCAACTAATATCTTTGCAGTTATTCCACCAGTAGCGGCAAATGTTCGCAACTCACCTTGAGTCTTTCCTAATGAGCGCTGTAATGCTCTCATTATCTCAGGCGCACCTTCTGCTATTGAATTAAATTCATCACCACGCAAAGCGCCAGCACTGAACGCTTGGCCTAACTGTCTAATAGCGCCAGCAGACTCAGCAGCAGATTTACCACTAACGGCAAATGATTTGCCAATAGTTTCAGTAAGCCTTAGCAATTCATCAGTAGAAAGATTTAAGTTTTCAGTGGAAAGGTTTAACTGAGTGTATAGCTCTGCGGTTGCTTGAAACTCAACACGGGAGCGATTGGCAACACCTAATAAATCAGCAGTTCTTTTTGTTAACTCTTCAGTAGTTTTTGTGGTTTGTCTAATCTGGTTTTGGATGCTAGAGAAAGCATCAGCATACTTAATTAATTGCTGAACAGATAAGGCCGTACCGATAGCAGTGGCAATCTTTGATAATGCACCAAATGAACCGGTAGTTTTATCTGTGCTTTTCCCTAGACCAACCATGCCTTTATTAAGTCTATCAACTTTTTTTTCAGCAGAGCTTTGGCGAATTTTTATGTCGATATACTTAGTGGTTGTCATTATTTACCCTTGTTGTTTCTTCTGCGAATCTCATCATGCTTCTGTTTGATGTATTCACTATCGATAGCATGTATTGCTATTATAAATAAATCTTGAGCTAATGAACACGAGCCATTTTTAGACTGGTAATAATCAATGTCTTTATCGACTATCGAAAGTGGTGCGCCTTGCTCTGTTCTTCGCTCTTGGCTTAGTCTGTAAAAAGCATTTAAAAGCAATTGTTGCTGATTGGTTAGCACCGGCTTTAGTTTGTAAAATAAATCTAATTGACCTTGTGCTTTATATAGTAAATAAACGCTTTGTTCTTCGTCACCATAACCGACTTCATTACGATAACTTAATTCTTTTTTATTGCTGTTACATCTTCTTCGATAGCATCATGTAAATAATTATTATAATCACTAGCGTGCTGAAGGAGTAACAAGTTCAAACTTAGATAGTAAGCAGGGTTTAAAAATATTTGTCGTGCCGTCTTTTTTGAGTAAGGTAATT
>TARA_R110000803_G_scaffold5157_12_pt1 | contig 12567 bp, 13 predicted proteins | sample TARA_R110000803 | Tara Oceans TARA_R110000803 (sample SAMEA4397772) | marine metagenome | biome: Polar Biome; feature: [SRF] surface water layer (ENVO:00010504); material: water (ENVO:00002006), including particulate matter (ENVO:01000060) such as... | depth 5 m | reverse complement strand
TGTAAGGCTCTTTACGTTATAATAGTTAAGTAAGTTAATTAATAAAGAGCAGTACTATGACTGATACATTAGGATTCACCGATTTAAAAGAGTTTCAACCAACCGATCTAACGATAGGTGCAAATAAACTTTACTTTTTAGAAGTTAAAGAAAAGCCGGGCATGGTTAAAGTTGGCGACACCCATCGTGACGTGTTGACGCGAAATTCCGAATCCATCATAAATGCATCGTTGCATCCTATTCAGGAAGCACCTTGGTACTTGGCAGAAAAATGGGATGGTTCTACTTTTCGTGACAAGTCGTTTCATAAGTTTTTAGAATCTAAAAATTATGTTCGTGAGTCAAACCATAAAGAAGGAAAGTCTGAATGGTTTTTCATATCACTAGAAGATGCGGTAGCAGAATTTGCAGAGTTTATTGGCAAACCTGCTTATAAAGTTGCAAAATTGCGTACTGCGCAAGACTACTTGCTTAAACAACTGCAAGAGGCGATTGATGCTGGTCAACAATATATTAACGCAGGATTTTGTGTTCGTGTTGGTAAAACCATTATTTCATTGACGTTGGCTTCTAATAACGATTGGATGCCAGTATATCTTGGTAAGAATTTGAATTCACAAAATTCAGCAGAGAGTGACAATGCAGAGTATGGTATTGTTCCAAATATGACTACCGAATCGCTACATGGCGTAGATGAATTACAAGATGGTGAATTGTCAAAGAAAGCAACGCAAATCATCAGAAATATTGATGCTAAGAACAAAGAAAATAAAGAAATAGTTTTCTTTGTTGACGAAGTAGATGATGCATCGCATACTAAGAATTCACGTGATATTATCACACCTATAGTTGAGCATTATAAAGCAATCGGTAAGTTTGCGTGCATTATTACTATGAGTGGTACACGCATTTATCGTGGTGAAAAAATTCTCAATGAACTTACTCAGGGCGATATTAAGCAACTGTCGCTAGAGTATTATGAAATGCAAATCTTGCAACCAGAAACAACTTGTAATCGTAACTTTCGTAATATTAGTTATTACTCACAAAAAGCCAATGGTCTTACGAATATTTCAGATGCTATGAAAAACAAAGATGCAGGACACAAATCATTGTCTACTTCTATTGTCAATATGTTGGGAACAAATAACTTTGACATTAAGATTAATCCTGCATGTCCTCATTGGTTCATGAAGTTTGCAACTGTTGGTAAAGACAATGCAAATAAATTGGTTACATATCTAACACGAAATCATTCAACTATTGAGAACACTGAGTACGTCTTTGCAGCAATTAATGGTGATGTTACTAATTCTAAAGACGCACAAGACTACTGTCACGCTATTATTGCAAAGAATACTGGTAAGACGTGTGTGTTTATATCACAGGGCATGGCAACTACTAGTTTTAGTGTTAAGAAAATTGGCAACAGTGTTGTATTTACTGATAACGAACTAACAGCAGATGATACACAAGCATTACATCGTAGTGCTACATGGACAGACGGAAAATCAGATTGCAACATGGTTGTTGTTACTACGAATGATTCAAATGAATACTCGTTTGCTGATATCTTTGAAGATGAAACCAAGATTGCTAAGACTCGTGCAGAAAAGATTGAAATATATCGTCAACTGTTGACCAACAATAGTATGATTCATTTTAATGAGGCTAATGGATTTAAACCTGTTGCGGTATCTCACCTTAATGCTGAAAAGGTAATTGACCAAAAATTAAAAGCAATGACTAAGATTGCTAGTTTTATGCTTGCAGTCAATGAACTAGATGATGAACTTAAAGATAGTATCTTTGAAACAGTAACAGGTAAGAACGCGACTACTAAAAAATCAGGTGCTACCAAAGGTGACACATTTGATCCGTTTGGTTCAAACGATGGTAATAAAACAAATAACAAAAAGAAATTTAGTGGTGAGATTACTGTGAAAAAGCAAGAAGCAATCCTTAGAGCGTTTGTTGAAAGTGCAGTAAATGTACCAGCAGTAGCCCGTGAGCAAGAATCTACCATTGAGGAATTTGAATTCTGGAATGACATTAATGTTAATAAAGAATTGTTCTTTGATGTGTACAACAGTTCATGGATGTTTAAGGATCGTATTGATACTATCTATAATTTGTGTGCTGATGAAACGTATCTGATTAATAACTATATTGACAAATTAGTTGCATAAACAAGTTGACAGGCAAGGCGTATTGTTGTATAATAGTTATATGAGTTAATAGTTATCAAGAGATAAGTATAATGAAAACATTACATATATACAGCAATCGTCACATTAAAGATAAAGTAAAAACCATTAAAAAAGGTGATTGGATATATTTAGAAAATAGTTTTTCTAAAAAACGCTGGTCTCTATATTTCAGAGCAAATAATATCAATGAAAAAGAACTTAATATTACGTATATCACTCAAGAGGAGTTTTTTAATTTGTCATTAGAAGAAGAAAACAAGTTTGATAATGTGGTTGGCAATCAACCATATCACTATAAAAAGCCCGGACACGATAAATCTACCATGATTTGGCATCTGTTTATTCCAAAGGCATTTGATATTGTAAAAACAAATGGTACAGTTTCACTTATAAACCCTCCACTATGGAGAAAGCCCGATGGAGTGGCTAAAATTGCTAACAAAGTATTATTTTCAAAACAACTACTAGATATAAGTTGTCATAGTTTTGAAGAAGGATATGAGACATTCGGTGCAGGAACTGCATATGATTCGTGGACTGCTAAAAACTGTGATCCTACTGAACTTACAAATGTTAGATTTCAAGATGGTGAAATTGCAAAAGTTGATTTAACAAGCACTAATTTTATGCCAAGTGGATATTATAGTGAAATAAAATCACTGATAACAGACAATGTTGAAGAACGAGTGAATTTTATTTTTAGTAGAAGTGGCTATGGCAGTGATAAACCTAATATGTCTATAGAAAAAACTGACAAGTTTTCAAATCCATGTGTCTACACAATCACTAAAAATAAGATTAATTTATGGTATTCTGATACAGCAAAAAATGGTCACTTTGATATACCAAAGGTTATTTGGACAAATGGTTCTGGTACTAGACCAATCGTTGATAATGATGGAGAATATGGCGTGATGCAGTTTGGATATGCTATAGCAGACGACCCAGAAAACTTAGAAAATATTGCGAAGGCTCTTGCATCAGAAAAAATGAAAAAATTAATGTCTTGTAATTTATTTACAAATGGGATATATAATAACACTATTATTAAAATGTTTAAAAAAGACTTTTGGAAAGAGTTTGTATGAATTTAAAAAACATGCATAAGCATCTGTTTGATAGGGAATACATGTCGGGAGTTGATAGAGAACGACATCGCGTACAGTTAACAGCAGAATGTTTTACTCCTACGTGGCTGGTTGAACAACGACTGGATACTATTAACAAAATTGAGTTTATTGATTCTACTAAAACATTTCTAGACCCAGCATGTGGTGATGGTCAATTTCTTGCTAGTGTGTTATACCGCAAACTGAAAAATGATATTGACTTTGAAGCAGCGTTGTCTACTATCTATGGGGTAGACTTAATGCCTGATAACGTTAAACTATGTCAAGACAGACTGTTATGTGGTAGAGAAGACCTTAGACATATCGTAGAGAAGAACATTGTGTGTGCAGACGGACTACGCTATCACTATAGATTTGACGATAGTCATCCGTATGATGATGAAGTAGATGCAAATAAAAAAGAAGAACTATTCAATAGTCTATTCAAATAACCCCTTGACAAATATAATTTATGATGTATAATAGTAACACTAATTGATAATAATATTAATTAAAATTGGAGAAGTAAATGAATACACGTGACGTAATACAAGATATTGTAAAACACACAGCAGGTCCCGCTGGATTTACAGCAGTTAAATTAACAAGTTCTGATACAGAAACAACACTTGACGCGATGAACGCAGATCGGACAGTTATCCTAAAGGGTAAACTTCATAATGCTGCACCTGAGTTTCAAGGTGAAATCGGTATGGGCAATCTAGGCTTCTTAGCAGGAGTTTCTGGACTTGGTGCATATTCAACTCAATCAGAGAATGCTACTGTCACAGTAGTAACACGTGATCGCAATGGTGTTGATACGCCTGATCATTTGTTATTTAAAGATGGTGATGGTAATAAAGATCAGTATCGCTTTATGAGTAAAGAGATTATCGATCAAACATTAAAGACTGTTACATTCAAAGGTGTTGAATGGGATATCGCATTCGAACCTACCAAAGCGAAAGTAGCAGAATTACAACAAGTCGCAGCAATCTATGGCGACATTGAACCTAACTTTACTGTTAAGACAGAAGATGGTAACTTGGTTGTTACTGTTGGCGCAGCAGATGGTTCTTATACAGGCAAGCGTATCTTTGCAACCAATGTAAATGGTACATTATCACAAGGCTATGCATGGCCTCTATCACAAGTATTGGCTATCCTAAAATTGGGTATGTCTAGTTCATGTGTAATGCAAATCTCAGCACGTGGTGCCCTACAGATTTCAGTAGATTCTGGCATTGCTAAGTACGACTATATCCTTCCTGCTCTAACGGTGTAATTTATGACTAGTTTAACTGATACTAATGAAGATTATGCTGTATGGCTGCCTAGCATCAGTAATTTCTATAATAATATCATTGCACGTTATCACCATCAGGGGGATGATTATTTTCCTCCTGAGCGTATCCCTGTAGGTCTTGAACATGGACTTGCAGGCTGTAATTTCTTAAAAGAAGATGATTCCTATTTCCAATATAAATGGGGATTGTATTCTATTGGACATGCACAGAGAGATGTGACTAAGACAGATAAGCGTGATATGATCATTCAACAACGTGATAGAAGTAAGACTTTTATCTTGGGTGATTCTGGTGGTTATCAAATCGTAACTGGTGTTATCAAATGTGATTGGAATAACTTTAAGTCTGATGATAGTTTACGCCACCAAGTTTTGAATTGGCTTGAGCATACCGCAGACTATAGTATGATTCTTGATGTTCCCACACTTGCAACATTGCCTCAGTATTCAGCAAAAAGTGGTATCAAAGACTTTGCACAGTGTCTTGATTATACCAAGTTCAATGCTGACTTCTTTGTAAAGAACAGAAAGTTTGAAACTAAATACTTAAACGTTATGCAAGGTATGAATGAGCAAGAATCTCGTGCATGGTATGATGCAGTTAAGCATTATCCATTTGAGGGTTGGGCATTTTCTGGCGCTTGTAAGTCAAACAAAATTGATATCTTATTGCGCAGACTAATTCAGATGCGTGACGATAAATTACTTGAACGTGGTGAACGTGATTTAGTTCATATACTGGGTGTAGGTAAACTTGAACTTGCTGTAGTTTATACCGCAATTAAACGTGCATTACGTGAGCATGTAAATCCTGATATGGAATTTACATTTGATGCAGCATCACCATTCATTGGTGCATCTAAGGGTGAAATTTATGCTGAATCGATATACAAGAGTGATTCATTTAGGTTACAAACTGATCGATTCATTAATGATAAATCATTAAAGGGTAGTACAGTACGCTTACCTTATCGTTCACCTATAGCAGATCGTTTAACGATGGGTGATATGTGTTATCAAGGCGTAGGTGCACTTGATAAGAACGGACAAGTGTCAAAGACAAGTTGGGATTCATTGACTTATATGTTGATGCAAGGTCACAACACCTATTCTCATATTGAATCTATTCAACGAGCAAATCGCTTTGCAGATTCTACAATGCCATTAATTGATACAGATCATAACTTATGGTCGCAAGTAAGTGGTAAAGGCAAAGCACGACAGATTGATGATCATATCCCAGTAGAAGTGGTTTATATGATCAATTTCATTGAGAAATTGTTTAAGAGCGAAAACCCTATGACAATGATTAATGAGGCTGAGAGTTTGTTTGCTACATTTAGTAGACAGAAATCAGTAAAGAACAGTGACGTATTATTCACTAATCTATTTCAGATGGGAGATGATGCAACTGTAGACTCTGAAGAGGAAATCGAACAAGATACCTCAGAAGAATTTTTAGAAACATTAACTTAAATTAAACGGAGAAATCAACATGGCTAAGAAAATTAGACTTATTGACGACACAGTAGAAACTGTTGGTGATGCAGCAATTGCACCATTGACAGAATCACCGAAAGGTGATACAATTGGTTCTGCATTTTCAAAAGATGATGTAGAAAAACTTATGAAGACAGCAGAAGCAATCGATTGGAAATTATGGGAGTTGTTAAAATTCACCCAAAAATTTGAAGATGTGATGTTGCAATCTGCAACATCTTCGCAAGATTAATTACTAACTAACTGGTATTATTATGACCACCGAAAACGAAGCAACAACAACAAAAACAGCAGCACCTTATGCTAGTACTGCAAAGCCTCACGCTCCTCGTCTACCATCACTTTATATTAGTGGGTATTACACATTACACGACATTAAGTTTGATTTATTAAAAATCATTGAACCATATGATGGTTATATGTTCAATCGGAAAGATACTGAACATGTTCGTGGATTGTTTAATAACTTTCTAAGTGATCTAAGGCGTGCATACAAGTTGCGTGAATACAATATCTATACTACAGTGAAGGATAATTCTATTACATTCGATGTAACAGTAAAGATTCATAAAGATCGTGCAGTAAAGAAATTGAAAATCCACGTAGGTCGTTTGAACTACGTATCTCCAACTACAACTCACTCTTAGGAGTATAAGATGTCAGTATCAAGTAAAATTAAACAACGACTGACTGATGCCGAACATCGACATTGGGCTGGGGATAATATTTCAGAATATATCATGGATGGTGAACACGAAGAACTTATTGTAGAACTTACGGAAAAGTTTGAAGATGTTCTTAGTAGTTTAGTAATTGATATAGAAAATGATCCCAACTCAAATGGTACTGGAAGACGCCTTGCTAAAATGTATGTGACAGAATTAATGAGCGGGCGTTATTATCCTGCTCCTTCTGCTACTGCATTTCCAAACAATGGTGGTGATCCGTTTAAAGGTATGTTAGTTGTACGATCTGAAATTAAATCAATGTGTTCACATCATCATCAACCTGTAACTGGTGTTGTTTATATTGGCATCTTACCCGAAGATAAAGTAATTGGATTAAGTAAGTACACGCGCATTGCACAATGGTGTGCACGGCGCGGTACACTTCAAGAAGAACTTGCAAATGATATTGCACGTGAACTTGAGAAGGCTACCGAGACTAAGCATCTTGCAGTATATATTCAAGCCGAGCATGGCTGTTGTACCAATAGAGGCATTATGGCACATAGTTCGTTAACACAAACTACTGTACTTAAAGGTAACTTCTTTGAAAAAGCATCTGTCAAAGAAGAGTTCTTCGATAATATTAAAATGCAACAAGCACATGCACCGAGGTAGATTATGAATAAAAAAGTATATTATAGTTGGGAAGACGTTGAGCATATGCTTACGACAATCAATAATGAAATGGCTGCCGATGGTTGGCGCCCAGACTATATTGTGGGCATGTCACGTGGGGGTCTTGTACCAGCAGTGATGTTGAGTAACATGTCAGGTATTCCTATGCACCCATTAGGTAAAGACGAGTCAAATCTTTGGATGTCCGAAGATGCATTTGGTTACGTATCTACACTAGATTCTAATGAAATATCTGATGTATATGATGAAATAGTACCAGAGATTTCAGAAAATTTATTTGATCATCGTAAGAATATTTTGATTATTGATGATATCAATAATTTGGGTAGCACATTTGAGTGGTTAAAATCTGATTGGACATCTTCATGTATGCCTATGGATCATGATAGTTGGGATGATATTTGGCATGACAATGTTAGATTTGCATCATTAGTAGATAATGAAGCAAGTTTATTTGTCGATGTTGACTATGCAGCCGTAGAGATCAATAAAATAGAAAAGCCTGTATGGTGTGTATTTCCTTGGGAAGCGGAGCGTGATTATGGCAACTAGGAATGTTACCACTTTTGCAGGACCTACTGCATCTCATATATGGATAGATGATGCAGCATCAACTTACGCTGGTAATACCACTATCAGTACTCTCACTAGTGGTAATAGTACTATTACTGGTAGTAATATTGCCAGTATATATACAGACGGTAATACAATAACTAATGGTATGACAGTCAAAGGTGATCTTACTATCGAAGATGGTGGGTCACTGTCAGTGAAAGTAGATGGTGATTTGGTTGATTTATCTGAGAAATTATCTGAAACTGAAATGCTATTGGGTGTAATGACTAACTTATTGGATACTCTTATCAAAGATAATCCTGGAATCACAAGTGCAAAATCTATTGAGGATTTAATGGATAAGCAAAAAATGATGAAAAAATTATCAAAATAGAGTTGACAAGTAATGATTATTGCTGTATACTTAATTAGAAAGATAATTAAACAGAGTTAATTAAACAGTGAGAATATTATGAGTAAATTCAAAAAAACAATAACTGCCTTATCAGTCGCAATGGCTATTGGCATTTCAGCAGTCCCCACACAGGCGGAAGCAGCGCCTCGTTCAGTGTATGATTATGCATCTAAAATCACCAATCATACTTCCCAAGTCAAATTCATAAACAGAATGATCAGAAGTTATACTCGTACCTCTAAAGTATACAGTAATATGATTGACAAATACGGCGCAAGGTACGGACATTATTCTTGGTTCAAACCTATTATTCAAAATCATGCATTCTATCAAGCAGAAATGAAGAAATACACAAACTTATTAAATTCTGTTCAAGATGTGGTGGTCGCAGTAACCATTTTAAACACGGCTACTCATGTTGAACCATATGTACAAACTAGAAAGAGTAAGCCTGAATTAATATCGTCTACGGATACAGTTGAACAAGAAACTGATGCGGGAATGATATATGAATATGCAGTACTAACAAAGGTAATGGAAACCATTACTACTGTGCGTACATTTGAAATGACTGTCACAGTCACATCGTTTAGCGATGGTTCAAAAGATAGTAAAAGAAAAGCAAAACTAGTAGGTACTAAGACTACGCCCAATCGTGAAACAACTCGTGATCGTGAATTAATTCGTAGTTATTCAGTTCCTGTAATTGAACCACCTACGCAAGTAGTAGACGTTGATACAGGTACAAAGACAGTTGCTATATTGACTGTTGAAGAATATCTTGCCCGTGATGATGTTGACTATGCTGTCACAGAAACTTATCGTCAGGCTGCATGGAACACAAGTGCAGGAACCAATAAAAATTATATTGATCGTGAAAGTGGTTTAGCACCATATGCTAGTTCATTGGTAGATATTGGTGCACCACAAGCATGGGCTCGTGGTTGGACAGGTAAGGGATCTATCATAGGTATTGTGGATTCTGGTATCGATTTAGATCATAGTGAGTTCGATGGGAAGATTATTGACGCACTATGTTTCACTCGTTCATGTGATCTTGGTTACGAATCAGTAGACGATATTACACGAGTTAGTCACGGAACACACATTGCTGGCATTGCAGCAGCAAGTTTAGACGGAGTTGGTACAACTGGTGTTGCACCTGATGCAAAACTATTAATTGCAAAGGCAACAATAGGAACACATGGTTCAATCGATTTCGGTGCAATTGCAAAAGGTGTTGCATGGGCTGCATCTAATGGTGCTGATGCAATCAACGTAAGTTCTAACTACAGAGTAGATAATACATACAAGAATAGTATTGTGTCGGTAGAGTCTGGTGTTTATCGGTCAACTGATACACGTGGTAGAAATGGATTATCTTACGATAAAGATGGATATTCTTTTCTTCTAGTTGACACATTTGCCCAAAACTTAAAACAAGCAATGCAAGATACAGAAGCAGTGTTAGTCGCAGCAGCAGGCAACCAACGTTTAGATTACAGTACTTTCCCAGCACATTATGCAGTACTTGAAAATGAAGATGGTACATTAGCAATGGATGGTCGTGTGATCGTTGCTGGTAGTTATGACGTAAGAAATAATACAATTGCTAGTTATAGTAACAAAGCAGGCACTATGTGTTTCGATTTCAATGAGACTACCAACAAGTGTAATACTGATTATCGCGTCAGTGATTTCTATTTGATGGCTCCAGGTTCGTATGTTGCATCAACTGATAAAGATGGTGAGTATCGTTTGAATAGTGGTACATCAATGTCAGCACCAATGATTTCTGGTGCGGTTGCTGTGATCAAGCAGATGTGGCCCCATATGAAAGGTCAGAATCTTGCTAAGTTACTATTGAATACTGGTAATAAAGATATTCCTAACTATGATGTTAACGTACATGGTCAAGGTCTACTAGATTTAGCAGCAGCAACTTCGCCACAAGGTTCAATTGGTATTCCAACAACAGGTCGTGTTGAAGGTAATAAGACTATCATGGCAAACGCTGGTACTACTAGTCTGTCAGGTGGTACTATCTCAGCATTCTCAACAATGATGGTAGTTGATGATTATGATCGTGACTTCTACGTAGATGGTAATGATTTAATTGGAAGCATTGATACTCGTACAGTTCACACAACCAAAGCAGCACAAAGTGGTAACACTTTCGATCAGTATTCAGGCTATGCTAATGGTATTCGTTTATCGTCACAGGGACTTGATTACAGTATCAGTGATGATGGTGGTCATGTTTCTGCTACAGTGAATAATGTTACAGTTGGTGCATTGGTTGAGAACAAAACATTCTTAGGAAATTATGCAGATAGTATGCTGATGAATGTCGATGGTTCTAATACATTGTACATGGGTTATAATGCCGAATTTGAAACCAATAGTGTGACTTATTTTGGTGCAGCAAATGTTGGTGTAACCGCATTGAATGTTGATAGTACAGCAATGATGAAATCTTCAAGTTCATTATTAAGTAACTCAGCATCACTAGGAGCAAAGGTTAACACCGATATTGGTACATTCGGACTTGTTGCAGCACTACCAGTAGCAATTTCAAATGGTTCTGCAAACTTTGATGTAGCATCATCAGTGTCAAACAGTGGTGAAATTTTGACTAATAATATGTCAAGTTCATTAGCAGCAGATGCCCGCGAATATAATATGGGAGCGTTCTATAATACTAGTCTAACCGAAGATGTTGGTCTTAAAATGTTTGCAGAAGCACGCAACAATTACACAGGCACAGCAGGACTATATCAAATGGAAGCAGGTGTGACGTTGAATGGCACATTCTAATATAGAATAACAATAACAATAGGGGACGCAATGCGTCCCTTAGTCATGAGAGCAGTACGATGGATAATGAACAGATAGTAGGATTCACATGTAGCACGTTTGACTTATGTCACTCTGGGCATATACAAATGTTACGTGATGCTAAAGGTCAATGTGATTATTTAATATGTGGTTTACAAATAGATCCTACGATTGATAGAGAAGATAAGAATGCTCCTATACAGACAGTGGTAGAACGATATGCGCAGTTGCAAGCAGTAAAGTATGTAGATGAAATCATACCATATTCTACAGAGCAAGACCTAGAAGATATATTAGAGATGTATAGTATTGATATTCGTATTTTGGGTGAAGAATATAGAAACAAAGAATTCACTGGTAAAGATATATGTAGTAGGCGTAGTATACAGTTATTTTTTAACAACCGTGATCATCGGTTCTCAAGTAGTGGGTTACGTCAGCGTGTGTCAGATCGTCAACAATCAAAAAAGAAGAAATAGACTATGAAAGTAAACATTGGAAATTACCCAACTAGGTTGATTTGTAATATACATACTAAACATATGGAAAAGAAGTACGGGTTTATGTATGCTGATACTAATGAAGCGACCACACGATTTGATAATTTTTTAGAAGTTATTGAAGATAGTATGCAAAGTGTGTACGATGTATTTAACTGGATATGGTTTGATAGACGTAACCAGAAAGTTAAAGTACACATAGACAGATGGGATACGTGGAGCATGGATCATACGATTTCTCATATTATCTTGCCTATGCTTGTGCAACTTAAAAGAGATAAACATGGCGCCCCAATGGTGTCTAACGCAGATGTACCAAAAAAACTACGTGCTAGTAAGAAGCAGATCAAATCATATAGTAAGAAAGGAAAAACAGATCCCAAGCATTTTGAACGATGGGATTGGATACTAGATGAAATGATTTGGGCGTTCAATCAAAAGTGTCGTGATGATTGGGAAGGTGACTATTACAAGTATGAAGCGGTTGATTCAAAAGACGCAACCGAATCTGAAAGTTTATTTGGATTAAAACTCGTATGGGAAGACAGAGAAGGTCAAGCAGCACATCAAGTACGCATGACTAACGGATTCCGTTTGTTTGGTGTATACTTTGAAAACTTATGGGATTAGTCGTATGATTAATAAAATACCAAGACAACGAATATATAAAAACGAAGATATATATGTATGTATTGCATGTGATGGAATGTATACAATAGAAATGATTGATGAACATCTTATTAAGTGTAGTAAGATGCCCGAATGGGAAA
>TARA_R110000803_G_scaffold56712_1_pt1 | contig 12581 bp, 8 predicted proteins | sample TARA_R110000803 | Tara Oceans TARA_R110000803 (sample SAMEA4397772) | marine metagenome | biome: Polar Biome; feature: [SRF] surface water layer (ENVO:00010504); material: water (ENVO:00002006), including particulate matter (ENVO:01000060) such as... | depth 5 m | reverse complement strand
ATCGTAATAAAGGAATACCTGACACTGTAAACATAGGAGCTCCATTACTGTATGTTGGAAGTGATCCTGAACCAAAATATTGACCTGAATAATTAGCTCCTACAATTAATGGATCTCCACTTGAATCTAAAATTGCACCCCCCGTTATAGGACCTGTTAGAGGTATTGGTGGTGAAATTAAACCTGTTGTATTTGGACTTTGATTCCAAGCTGTACCTGTTGCTCCTGATCCTCCTACCTGTCCTAAGCCAGGTGCTGAACCTGAAGGCAATTGACTGTTTATATTAGTTGTTAGTTCCAATTCAAATGATAAAGGTAATCTTAAAACTAACCCATCATAAGATGATGTAATAGTATTACCAGCATACATTAGAGGTTCTAATGCGTGTTTTTTTAATGTATCATGGGATAATAATTCTCCCTTATAAATTCTTACTTCAGACAATGAACCTGAAAAATTTAAATCAAAAGCAGAACCTGTATATTCTGTTGTTGGTGTTGATGCGAAATAATTTGAACTTGTAAATGAGTTTATTGCTAATTCTGCTGCAGGATTAAATATATTTCTAACACCTCCAAAATAACATATGTCTGCTCCTGTGTGGCTTTTAGGGTTGATTTCTACTATTGATATATTAGTAACTACACAAGCCGTTTGAGATGTTCCATATATTCGCAATGCATCAGTACTAGTAGCCGTAAATGTAAAGTTCATTTGTACATTTGCACCATCACCATTACCTACCCTAGTGAAGTTAACTGGATCTGTAGTTACATTTACAGGTGATACTCCTTGCCAACTGTCATTGTAAGGTTCTCCAAACCCACATGCACCAGCACTTACAGAATCAAATAAGGCTTTTACTCTATACGTCTTACCAACTACCAAAGGTGCACTTATATCTAATAGATAATCTGTGCCATTATGTCCTGTGAACGTAACTTTATCTATTAGGTTTGCAGTAACGTTATTGCCTTGCACAGTACCACCTAAACAATTAATGAATTCTTCTCCTCGACCATCATAAAACATATTACCCCAAACTTCAGAATTTTGTTTTTCACTTATAGCTATAGAAGATGTGTAAAAATCTACCTCTCTTAAATGATTAGCTTGATAAGCTCCAAATTTAATTGTAGCGTCACTACCTGAAGCTCCGTCTGTTCCTACAAATATTTGCCAGAAATCTTCATCAAATGCAGGGAAATAATCTGTTGTAGCTATACTTGAAGTAAATTGATGTAAATTTAATCTTGCAAATTTTGTATTATCACCTATTTCATAAAAATCTTTTGTTTCATGGTCAGATGTGACTTCTCTTAATGTAATATTGTCTATGTAGGATGTGTGGGGTCCTGCTCCTAACCCCATATGCAATTGTAAAAATGAAGTTCCTGTTTGTAATGCCTTAAAATGGAGTTTGACATTATTCCATTGGTCATAGTTAGGTACAGGCCCCCCCTGATAACTTAAACCGTTATTAAATATACCGGTGTTAATGTTTAGATTTGCCTGGGTGTATTTTCCATTCCCTGGGTTAGAGTTAGTTACAGGATAATACCAATAACTTATTTCATAAGTTGATCCTGAAACTACATTTAATTGGTTATTACTGGCATTCTTTATACCTTGATTACTACCATTTGATACATTTTTCCAAGAAAAACCATCAGTGTATGATTGTTCTGTGCTTCTTTCAGAAGTTGTTGGGGAGTTGTGGGTTAACCAGTTATGTGAAGTAGGTAATTGTCCAAAATTACCCCCCTTAATCATATTTTCGCCTTCACCATATTCTTCTAAAAGTAAATGTAAGTCAGAAGAGGAAATACTACCTGATAAAGTAAGTAAATGTTGGTTTAGGTTTATTTTATTAGGATTAATTCTAAATTCTACTGTTTTTGCCGAGGCAGACAGTGCTTCTGTAAAAGAACTACTCCAATTTGTTTCTATAAAAAATCCTTCAGCATCTCTAGAATGACCATCTATAGCTTTTGTAAATTTACTGTAAGTGTAAAGTTTAAATTCATCTCTGTCAGGGTGAGAACTACCATATTCTTTAATGTCTAATATTGTGTCAGGAATACCATAACAGTTAATTAATGCTCTTAAGCCCCTTTCTGTTCCTTTAGTTTTTAAAAGATAAGGTGCATTATGGTATAAACGTTTCCAAACTTCTTTTGAAATGTCTTGTTTTGAAAAGATTTCATTAGAAGCAGTTATTACTGTTGCTGTGTCTGTTGTTGTAAAAGTCTTCCCAAAAACATAATCTATTAAATCACTGTTTTCAAATTGATCGTAAGCTTCTATACCTAAACTTTGTAAAGCATGATATACTAAATCTTTTGATACCCCATATTTGTGGCTATTGTCTCTAATTTGAGCTATTTCTTTAGTATGGGCCCAAATAGGATCAAAATGAGTACCTACCATATCGCAAAATAATTCGAATGGTTGGTTTGTAGGATTATCACCTATAAATGTAGGTGTTAATTTAAATAATCTGTTTGGGTTTTGACTATCAAAAGTTGAAGCTGATAATAATTGTCCCCCATAATAAGAATTGAAACTATCTCCACTACCTAACCATGTTTGGGCAGTTGGTGATGTTGTTGGTTCTAATAAGTAAGGTTCTATTGAATTAGATTTAGGCCAAGAGTAAGCCCCCGATTCAAAATATAAAAATTGCTCATACCCATCAAGTCCTTGAATTAGATTTTCTTTCTTTAACTCAATAGAAGAAGTAGAATTTAATACAACTGAAGAATTAGCTGTAGTTCCTGTTATTGTTCTTATTTCTTCTAACTGTTTGTTGTATACTTCTATTAATTTTAGTTTATATTCAAAGTTTTTTAATCTTTCTGTTGCGCTACCAAAATGAACAAAATTTTCAAAATGAGAAGGAGTAACAGAAAGAAAATCTATAGAGGCAGTTGGTACTGGTCTTACATATGAATAGTCTATTTCAGGAATTTCATATCCATCTAATTTACTTAATAATTTTTGATAAGATGAGGTTGATTCCGTTTTTAATATATCATCATAAGATTTATAAGCTGTAGGTACTGAACCATTTAACCTAGTATCTATTTTAAAGTTAGGACCTCTTATAGGGATAGAAGTATCTATTGGAGGAGGAACTCCTAAATCATAGGTTAATAAAAGGGGATCTGTGATGTCTTCAACAATACCTAAAGCATCCCCCTCACTTATGTTATTAGGTAGGGGTTTAAATAATTTTATTAATAAAAGATACTGATTGTTATCTGTTGTGTCTAAATCTACATTTACTCCTAATAAATTAATATTATTCCCAAAGTTTAAAGTAAAATCTCTAAAGTAGGGAGAATTTTGAATATCACTAATAAATTTTCTAGAATTATTACGTAATAATGTGTTTGAATATAATGTGTATAGTTTAAGTTCAGTTCTATTAGATGATATTTCTTGAATTCTAAAAGGACCGGGTCTTGCATCTTCTACATCATTAGAATCATTAAATATTTTTCTTTTTTGAATATTTATATGTAATTTATAAACTCCAGATGAATATCCTCTTGCTTCTAATATTGATTTGGGGTCTAAATCAATTTCATTTGTTAAAGTACCGTGGGGGTTATTAGGAGGAACTATATATTCTTTATAATCAGGTATATGTGATAAGACCCTATTATTAAGGTCCATTATAAATATTTCTATATAATCTTCAGGTCTACCAAATTTTCTATCTACTAGTACAGGGGTTAAATCCCCTATATTAGTAGGGGTAAATCTTGTTATTTCTTGTTCTGATATTGTACGTGCCATTATTATTTAGACTAAGAGTTTTTTAATTCAAAAATTTCTGCTTCTTTAACATTATTATCAAGCTCTATTAAGTTTTTAGAGTTTTCTAAATCTGCTATTTTAACTTCTAATTCAAATATTCTATTTTTTAAGGTTGTCACATCTTGTTTTAAATTACTTACAACCCCCCCGGCGTATTCACTACTTTTATTTATTATTGAAGTGTGGGATATTTGCCCTGTTTTGGGTATATTATAAAATAATTTCTCATATAACTGAAAAAATTTAGGAATACCTATATCATCGTCTTTTGTTCTTTTTGATTCATTAAAAGAACGGTCCATTAAATTTTCTGCTGCCTCTACGTTGTATAGTTTCTTTTGTAATTTCATTATCTTACTATTTTAAAAGAATAATCTTCGTCGTGTATGTGAATACTATCACTATTATCTACTCTAAACATTAATTTATAATAACGTTCAGGTTGAAAACCCTCCATATGTAAGTCAAAGTACATACCCTCGCTGTCGGCGCTTAATTTAGTATAATTAGTGTCAAAAGGTATTATTACTTCATTTGTTTCTGCATCTCTTACACTATAGTAACTTGTTTTTGGTAAATATTGTGTATTTAAGTAATTTGATTCTGTTGTAAATGTTCTATCTGGATATCTTTTTCTTGTAGTTAATCTAAAACGATGTTTTGATTTTCTTTGATATTCTTGTTTACTATTATAAAGAGATAAAAATATGTCTCCACTAGTTAAAGTAGTACCACTATGAGAATAAGATGAATCATCCCATTTAAATGTTAATTTAGGAGAATATATTGTGTGGGTATCTGTTGAAAAATATTGTAATGCACCATAACCAAAATTATCTTGTTCTTCATTACTTGGTTTTTTAATTATAAAACCATTATTAGGAATACCTGTTGGGTAAGCTGCATCTTGATAGTAACTTGCTGAAAATTTCTGGATAATAGTTGTTACATCTAAATTTAAATCTAAATCATCTACTGCTGAGAAAAATGTATTTTCTGCTCTAAAATTTGCTCCTGTATACCATGCACCTCCTCCTTTTTGTATTGTGTAAGATCCTGTTACCCCCGCTGAAAAACTTCCGGTTGGCCAAGCTGAACCTGTGCTTTCTGTTCTATAAATCCAAGTTGCTCCATTTGCTGCTTGAAAACTTCCAGTTGTTGTTGAAGGGGGATTACCATCATATCTTTGTGCCCCTTCTTCCCATGACATAGATTCAGATAAGGGGTAAGCTTCTATTATTTGATCTTTATTTAAATTTTTATGTTCCGAAGAAAACATTTCTAAACTTATTTCACAGTTAGATGTATTAATTTCCTTTTGGATCTTTGTTGTTATAATATCTTTTATTTCTTCATTTTTAAATTTAATTAAAATTCTAGAAGTATAATAAACATCTCCTAGAGATGATTTTTCTTCAACCAACTCAAGAGCTTCATCTTTACCTGTATTCATATGAATGCGATCAGGATGACTATATAGTGTTGTGTCTTTTTCGGGAAATATAGAGTAATATGCCATTTTAGTATTGTGTTATTTTTCCTTTAATATCTGTATTTGGGTATTTTATTTCAAAAATACTTGGATCTAATGAAGGGTATATTAAACCTTGTTTTGTAGCTGTGTTAAAATCATATTTAAATTGAGAATACCCTAATTCTACCCCTGTTAAGTTTTTAAAAATTACATTATTTACAGATTGCACTCCCCCCACATTACCAATTAAATTATATATTTCTGATTCAATAATAGGTTGGTTTATTTGCCATTTATCTATATTAAAATAATCTTTAAGAGTAGACACACATTCTAATAATATTTGTTGATCACTTGTATTAGAAAAGGTTGTTATTTCAAAATCAACACCATAATTTATAACAAAAGCATCTTTAATATTAATTGAATCTGATAAGGGTTTATAATTATCTAAATAAGTTATTAAATTTGTTTTTGTAGCTGTATTTAAGTTAGTTATATATTTATCTTTATCATATCCCAAAACATATAAATTAGAAGATAGGAGAGTTGGTGCTACTCCTGTGTTTGATTCTATATTTGATGTTTTTTCTATATAAGCTTTAGCTACACTCCCCAATTTAGGGGGCATTGATAGTGTTCTTACTAAATAATCATTTTTAGTAATAATTCTTTGTTGAGCTGAAAAAGTAGCTAATGTATTTAATCTTATATCTTCAATACTATCTCCTGATCCTCCCCCTGTAGATGGTTCTGGGTTTGTGACAGCTAAAGAATCTCTAATAAAAGCCTGCGTAGTATTATTTAAATTAGGTTTATTTGTTGTTGTTATACCCGCTATTTTATTTATTGTATTAGAGGGGGTATTTGATTGTATTCCTCCCCCCTTTAAATAAGTAACTGTTAGTGTTGTATTTTTTGGGACTTCCCCATATGTTTTTGATAATAGGAAATTTGAAGGGTCTATAGCTTGGTTTAATTTAGAACGGCCATCTCTATTTCCTAAACCTACATTATCAGGGATAGGTAATATTTCTTCATCTACTTTATCTGAAGATCCTGCCCCAAACTGAATTTCTAAAACACCATTAGATATAAACCTAGTTGCAAATCTTTTTGGTACTTTTTTTAAACTTAAAAGATAAGGTGTTTGTTGTTGGTATTCTGATAAAGTAGGTGTATTACTTCTAATATTTGGTATTTCTTTAAAGACTGTATTTTGTGCTAAATATGGTACTTCTGTCCACTCATTTCCTTCTGAATCCATAATTGATTCTATTGATACTATATTATTATCATTTAAATTCAGTATTAAATATCTTTTAGGTCCCTCTAAAGTAAATGATTTAGTTTGTCGTTCTACTGAAATTACGGGTGTTGATTTTTTTAATAAATAATATTCAGGATCATTATTTCCGTCTATTGAATAAACACTTATTTCTGTGGGGTCAAGTGAGGAAGAATATTCAAATATTACTGGTTTTTCTAATATAAAATTTGTTCCATTAGTTGATTCAAAAGAGGAAGGTTGTTCTATATTTAAAACATAATCAAAATCTGGTGTTTTATTTTGTGAATTTCCTTTTGAAGGAAGTAATTGAAATACATCTAAATTAGTAGATGATACTGAAGTAACTGAGGGTTTATATCCTAAAGTATAAGCTAAATGAAATAAATTTGTTCTTTCTTGAGCTGTGTCTAAAAATGTTTCTTGAAGTTGTGTATCTACATAATAAGATAAAACATCCCCTACATACGCAGCCATGTCCATAAACATTAATCCAGGTGAACCTTCTGTGAAATCATTGAAAGTATCAGGATAGTAAGTTTGTGTAAAATTTACTAAATCAGATTTAAAAGTATTAAAATCTTTATTTAGATATTTTATTTCTTTTTCTTGTGTTTTATTTGATATTTTATTATAAGCCATGTTTTTTGTTTTAATATCCTCCTATACTTGGGGTATTTGTTGAAGAATTAGCTAAATTATTATCTTGTGAAAAATTAACTTGTATTGCATCCTCTTCCCCATTTACTTTTACTCTATAAAATATTCCAACATATAATTCATGGCTGTCATTTGCCTTTTTAACTGTTACATTAGTTAATTCTATTTGTGGTATATATAGAGATATTTGGTTTTGTATTCTTTCTGTTAGTTCGTCTTTATTTACATTATTTTCAAATAAGTGGCTCCTTAATCCTACTCCAAAATTTGGCTTAAATACCCTTTCACCAGGTTCAGTTAATATAACATTTAATAAATTACTTTTTACCTGTTCATTTGTTGTGTAAGTAGAATTAAAAACCCCCTCCCCATTAAAAGGAAGAGAAACTCCTATGGCTCTATCTAATTGAACATCTATAGGGTTAATTCTTATATAATCTCTTACGTTAGCCATTTATTAGTTGCCTTTTTTCTTTAATATTGCTCCCATTAAACCACTGTAATCTCTAGTTATTGCATTAGCTACTGGTTCAGGTATTCCTGATGTGTCCATAGGTAGAGGAGCTCCTGATGCGAAAGGTTGAGATAAATTTACAGGTGCGTTTGCTGTTTCTGTATTTGTGCTTCCTTGTGCAGTTTCATTTAATAGATCATTTAATGCACTATTAGATGTAAAATTTTGTATTGGACGTTGTTTTATAGGTGCGTTACCCATAATTTTTTCTTTTAAAGAAGTAGTTGGAGCAGTAGAGGTTGTAGGTCTAGAATGTTCTATAATTGTAGGTTTTAATTCACTACGTAAATCTTCTTTAAGTGATTTAATTTCTCTACGTAAAGAATAATCTATTTCTTCTCTAACTACTTTTCTAATTAAATTTTCAAATGTTGATGCCTTCATTGTTGTCTGTGTTTATTAATAAATATGAGATTTTTAAGCTCTATAACGTCTATATCCTATCATTTCAAATCCTATACTATATAATCTTTCTATATATTCAATTTGCTGTGTTTCATTTAATTCTGCTTCTACTTCATCATAAAATTTATCTAATTCTTTAGCATATTGGTCAGGTTCTAATGCTTTTGGGTTATTAGGATCAACTAAAGGAAGAATACCGTCATTATATAATTCATTTATCAATTGAGGGTGTATACCTTCAAGATTTCCTAATATAGGGTGATTATCAAATGTTTTACCAGATAAAGAAGGATTAAGATCCTCTTGAGTTAAAGGTTGACCTAATTGTGTGGGACCAAACATAATAGGATCAGATAAATCAAAACCTCCTAAAGTATTACCCGCCCCCGTTGTAGAATTTGAATTGTAAGGTAAACCTGTTTGGGGGTCTGTTAAATTAGTTGTTCCTGCTCCTCCTGCTCCTCCTGCTCCTCCTGCTCCTCCAGGAAGTGCTAAAGGATCTATATTACTAGTATTAGGAAAAGAAGTATTTGGTGTTGGATTTCCTCTCGGAGGTAATGTGGGGGAGTTTTGATTTTCTATAGCTTGATTTATAGAAGTTGAAAAATCTTCTTCTGTAAAACCTGGATATCCTATATCTGCTAGAAATTGGTCTGAGGATGAGGCACTGTCAGATTGGTTTCCTCCTCTATTTGCACAAGCATCATTTTTTACAAAAACTAACATTAATAATTCTGCCATTTGTTTTATAAACGCTATAAAACTTATTATTTGTAGTATAGCTCCTATAACTTTAATAACTGTTCCTAATAAATTTTTTAATGAATTAAATATACCTTTTACTACTTTACCTACATTATTAATTGTTTGTTTTAGATTTTTTGCAAAACCTTCTGCTTTGTCTCTAGCTTCTCTAGATTTTTGACTTACTTCACTGTTGGCCTTATTACCTGGACCTGGATGGCCTGGAAAAGTAGGCTTCATAGGACCAGTTGCTGACTTTAATGAAGATGCTGCAGATGTTAGAGTTTTATCTATTCCTTCTAAAATTCCTTTTATAGAAATTGTTTCTGTTCCCCCTTTTAAAACATCTTTGCCTTTTTCTTTTAACCCATCTATAGTTCCCTTTATCCCATCTGTTCTACCTTTTATAGTTCCAAATTGACTTTTAAAATATGCTAATGCTGCTATTTTAGCTGCTAGGTTAGGACCACAACCACCACCTAGCCCCCCTAATGCGTTATTAATAATATTAGTAGTTATTGCTGCTTTTGCATTACTTACAGCCCCTGCTACTCCTCCAGCTATTGCTCCTTCTGATTTTCCTAATATCCCACCTACAGCCCCTTTTGCTTTAGATTTTAACCCATTCATTATTTTATTAGCTTTTTCGTTTCTTTTTTGTCTAATTTCTTTCTTTCTTGTTTCTTCAGCTATTTGTTCGGGAGTTAAACCTGTAGTGTCTACTTCCTCTTCTATTTTAGGTTCTGTTTCGTCAAACATATTTAACGAAACATCTCTAGTTTTTAAACCAATTTTAGGAAGTTTTAATTTTACTCTGGGAATACCCGTATTAGTTAATAAATCTTCTTCTTTAAATTCAGATAAAAAATTATCTGGAACTTTTGCATCTGATGCAAAAACCCCCTTTAATGTGTTTATATTAGGTAATGTACCTTTTAATCCTGCTAGTGCCCTTGCTTCTGGTACTTTACCCCCCGGAAGTTGGTTTTTAAGACTACCCATAGTTCCGTTTATTTTTGATTCCGCTTGGGACATTAAATTGAATGCCATAATTTTATCTTTTTATAAATACATGTTGACTTTTTACTTCTCTTAATATAGATCTTAATTCCCCTATACTATTTTCTATAGGTGTTCCGTCTCCTTCAAAATCTTCTCTCATATCTGTAAAGGTATCTCCTATAGGTGATGTTAATCCTCCTCTATCTCCTGTGTGTCTATATTCACTACTTAACTTATCTAATAATTTCTTTAAAAAATCTAATAATTTATCATTATAAGTTTGATTTTTATTACCTAAAACAGCAGGTTCAACAGGATATTCTTTTTTATTATCCATTCCTATAAATATATTAGGAGCATTTAATGCTATGTAATTTGACAATTGTTCATGGTCTTGTCCTTCAGTGTTAAAACCTGTGTTTAAATGGATACTTCCTTTAGTACTTAATCCTATAAAGTTATTGGAAAATAAGTGTATGTCTCCCCCTTCATAAGTATTTGCTGCCCCTTTTGCTTCTTGAGTTAATTGTCTTCTTGCGTTAAAAATTAATCTATCAGCATTAATAATTACCTGTTTACCTTGATAGTTATTAGGTGTAATAGGTGTTAATGGCGCAAATTGCTCATTATCTTGTATGATTGGTTTTTCTTCTATTGCCATTATAATTTTATATTAAACTCCATTTTCCTGGATTTTTATCATTTAATTGTTTAAGTGCTTGTTGGGCAGCTAAACTATAATCACTTGAAGTTGCTCCAAAACCGGGTACAGTTACCCAACTTCCACTATATTTATAACGTTTATTAACATCAGGATTAGGTACTTGGGGGATAGAATTATCTGAATCTGCTTTAAATAAATAAATTGCCTTATCATTACTACTTCCAAATCTTGATTCATATGACCCATATAATCCGAAATCTTCATGCATATAAGCTGCAGATAATAATTTATATCTAGATGATGATACAGTGTCTATTTGTTTCCAACTACTACATACGAATGGAGTATCAGAAATTGCTTTTACTGTAGCACTCCATTTACTACATTGATTAGCTTGATGAAAACTACAATTACCACAATTAATTATACCTTCAGTTCCACTTCTATATAGAGGGGATGTTGATGCTAATCTATATGTTGTAGGTAAATTAGGATCTATATATTCTACTTCTTCTAATTCATTTTCTTGTTGATATTGATCTGGTTGTTTTTCTTCATCCCCCATTCCTGCTTCTTCTTCAGATATGCTTCCTGATGTTTCTGTATTTAAACTACCACTTGCTGCTTGATCTTGTTCTGTGTAATCTATACTACCCGATTCTTGTTTTTCTACGGGTTTTTCTATAGGTTTTTCTACTGATTTTTCTACGGGTTTTTCATTTTTATCTACTTCAAGTGGTTTGTCTTGCATAAATTCAGCAGGATTATCTAATAGTTTTGTAGCTTCATTTTGATCATTTTGAGGAATACTAGCGTTTATACCAAAAGTATTCCAAGCATCTGATGCTACAATAAAATTATCTATTTTTTGGTTTGAAGTAAGGTAAATTGAGGAAGGATCAAAATTAATATCTTCGGATGTGTGCATCCAACCTTGATTATCTAAAGCTACTGATTGACCATTTCTAATTATTGTAATAGGATCCCCATTTGCTCCTTTAGACCCATTAGACCAGTTATTTTTACTATGTTCGGGTATGTCTTCACTTCGTGCTGTAGCTCCTAATCTTATAGAGTTTCCAAATCTCCCTTCTGTTATATGGTCTCCTTCATAAGGTAATAGGGGGTGGATTGATAAATTTTCATTAAAATATTTTCCTAAAGGTATATTAATATCTAATTTTCCATCTAGTACTCTTCTTAATAATCCTGTTTGTTTATAATCATCACTAGTAAGAATTTCTGATTGGTCTCCGGAGTAATTTTGGGCTGATGGTAAAGTATTATGGTGGGGGTGGTTCCATAAATTTAGGGGAGGAAAATAATAATCTTGTGTTGAAGATCTTACTTCTAAATAATTTTTACTTGGTAAAGTAATTATCGTTACTACCTCATTAATTAAAGGATAATATTTTATATGAGGGAATAGAGGTAAAGCAGTTCCTTCGTATGATTCTGCTTCTTCTTTATCAATGTCATCATAATTATAATTTATATTATGTGATATTTGATTTTTTATTTTAATTCTATTATAAAATATCCTACCTACAGCTTCATTCCCTCCCCAATTGTCAGCTGAATAAGGTCCACTAATGGATCCTGAATTAGAAGGTTCTAAAATAATTGCTATAGTTTTAACAGGAAATATAAATTTACCATCAACATTTCCACCCCTTCCTCCTCCTCCTTTATTTTTATTTATATTAACTGGCATCTTCTCCTCCTGGTGCTTCTATTTCTTTGGGTTTTTCAACTGTTTTTGCTATTTCTTCAGCTACATCCATTAACTGATCCATCTCCTCATTAGTTAATAGACCACCATCACCTGAACTAGCTCCTCCTGTAGATAAACGTTGTACTATAGATGCCATTTTTAATAAATGGTCATCATTTTTAACACTTATTTCCATATATTCTTTAATTAGGGGTACTACAACTGTGGCATCCCCTAAAGATGTAATTAAAGGACGTAATTCGGCAATCATAGAAGCAATTTGGGTTGCC